>Ga0123352_10022407_pt1 | contig 10074 bp, 6 predicted proteins | sample TergutLab28metaG_FD_89700 | JGI IMG/M metagenome (GOLD analysis project Ga0123352, IMG submission 89700) | Labiotermes labralis P1 segment gut microbial communities from Petit-Saut dam, French Guiana - Lab288 P1 | ecosystem: Host-associated > Arthropoda: Insects > Digestive system > Gut ...
ACACACCCGCACCCCACACACACAACCCCACCCTACCGACCCACACATACACACACATTAACACCTATACACCCACACCACCCCAACACACACACACACACCTACACACACACCCCACACACACACACCCACACACACGACACACACACACCACACACACACACACACACACCCACACACACACACACACACACACACACACACACAATATATAAAAATATATCCCTTTTCCCCTGAAATAATAGTTCCGTGCAAGTGCCTCAATATTGCGTTCTACTTTATGTAACTTAACCTGTCTTGTTCATACTTGTCTATGCCTGTCTATGTCCCTGTGGACTGCGACCTCTAAGGTTCCGATTTTCTTCCTCTGGATAACAGAAGAAAATCAACTGAGCATCGCAGTAACGATATTAACAGCGAGAATCAGAGAACCCGCAGGAAAAAAAAATCCACAATTCCACTTTGTTCACCATATATCTCAAAGGGCTGTCCTGGGAGCTAACCGAGCCGTCACATATGGGAAGGTCTCTCTCAAATTTGATACAAAGTTCAAAATGTACCTGTGCAAATAATAAGGCACATAACTTCGAATGGAGGTATAGCGCCATTCATTCTTTAACTTTTTGGAACTGTGTGAGATTTATTCATCAGTTTTAGGTCCTAGTCGCTTTACCCCCGGCGGAAAAGCCTCTAATACCTATTGCATGGAGTACTGTGGCAGTCCCAGATTCGGTTTGGACGCTTCGAAGAATGTAAAAATTCCTTGCATCAACCAACAATCGAACCACGGCTCCTTAATCTTTCATCTCACAGCTAAGTCACTAGACCGACTGCGCTACCCCGTAAACTCTGTACTTAAGCGTTGTTTGACTTAAAATATAAGAAGATAAGCTGCATAAATCCGGAACGTATCTTAAACCGTAATCTTCTCCAGTAGATGGAGACAAATATAGTCTCTGAAATGTTCAATTACTTTGGAATTGGCACACCCGATCTTCAAAATTTATTTTATCAATGTTGGTCCCTGTCGAGAATTCTATTAAGAGACCCTTTTTTGTGTTTTTCTGAGTGAAAATGAGGCTTTTTTTATTGATGGAGAATGACAGTTTCAATTTGAAAGACTGATACTCACTTCAGAATCCGTTGGTGGTATTTTATGCACTCTATCATGTACATGGTCTCTGCACAATTCGGGCTGTTTGCATAGAGGGCAGGCCAGTCTGCAGGATCTATTGCATCTCCACATGGCGTATCACGTCTATCAACATTGTTTATTGGGTTTAATGAGAACCTTTCTGTAGATGAATGCGTTTTTTTGGGTTCCCGAAGTGTTACCACATTACCAATTTCTGTATCAGCAACATTAGAATTAAATATCGTTCCATTTGAGGTATTATCTTCCTGATTCATGAGATTTGCCTTAAAATCTACGCAAATATAGTCAATATCTCGAATAGCAGCAGATAGTAATTTGAACTGGATTGCAATGCCGTAAAACACTGAAGAAAACACCATGTTGCCAACTGTAAAAGTTGCAACTACTGACCAGATGTAGAAGAATTGACATGCATAAATGATCTCGTACGTTGGGGAAGTGATTGCATTGTCAGGCATCCACATTACTATAATAAAGTATTTAAAATACGGCCGTCCTGTCGTGTTGTTAGCGAGTTCCTCTTCGGGATCATATGACCACTGTTTATCGAAGAACGGGAAAACGCACCAAGCTGACATCGCGACGCCGAACATAATAAACAATGTGTTGGTCATCTTTTTCGAAAAATTTGTGCCGTCCCTCAATATTGTATCCTGTTTTTGGTAAAGTCCAACTTCCCTTATGTAAGGTAGAAATTCCGTTTTCAACATTTCGTAAATACGAACTAAATATTTTCTGTGGTACGTAAAATAAATCAGTATTACAAACCCGTCAAAACATACCGTCATTTGAAAAATGATGCCCGCCACAATTGGCACATTCCCCCAGTTGGCATACACTCCCAACATTTGAAGAATACCGAACGGTACATGGGATATGAAACTCAACACTGTGTATAGGTCGTAGAGAACTGATTTCCACCTACAATTAGAACAAGAATTTGGGGGCAAGAGCCCACTTATTACTATAGCAAATAATTTCATTTTCACGAACTGCTGGTGATAGCCTTCCACCATTTGCTCCTTCATTCGCGCTGCTGAAGTGGAAAGCGCCTGATCCATACTAAGCGTGCAACAGAGCCTACACAACACCTTGATGTGTCAGTTTTTTTTTCTTTTCAATATATATAGTGTACTCGAAATTAAATTTTAGGCTTGCGAGAAAAACAAGAAATCAGGAAATATTTCGGATTTATTATGCTTTGATTGAAATTATACTGTCTATTAACCTGAATTTTTTACTTAATTATATCAGTAAAAATCAGTAGATGTGCGCAACTATAATAATCTGTATTTTTCAATATACACTAGCTTTCTGTGTAAATCCGCTAGATGTTATTAAGGACTAAAAACAACTGGATTCTGTGTTGGATTTTTCTTTTTCGATGATCTGTAACTCAAATATATACGCGTGTGTGTTTTAAAGAATATGGTTACTGATGTAACAAGATGGAACCGCGGTACAGGCTAAACTGCTGGCTGGTCACTTTGACTTAATCTTTATGTAACGTAGTTTCAATAGCAGGGAATTGTTTAACGATTCTCAGTTATGCTAGAAGTCTCATGTAAAAAAAAAAAAAATTCATTATGTATAGTCCTGCCTCAGTTTGGGAAACTTTTTCAAATTCCATACAAACTCCGGCAATGCATACTGTTGGCGAGACCACGCCCAGTGTTGCTAGGTCATATTTTAGTCTTATCGTTTGTGAAGCAGCCTTGTGGATAGCTGAGAATAAGAGGAATGTGCTGTCTCAGTCTTCAGGGTGCACGAAGTTTATAAATACATACTGTATTTTTGAGAATATCCTAATCAATTATAAGGACCAATTAAGTGACTTGTATTCTTACGGATGTATGGAATGTGGCGCCATGTTGTCACGGTTGTACGAAATTTGGCAACGATGTTATCAAATTTTGGTGGGATCTAGTGCCTGTGATTACAGTGCATAGAGCGTGAAGTATTAATGAGAAACTTTCATGCATATCCACCAAACCACACGCCGTCACATCACAGAATAACCTTAATGTTAGCATTCACTGTCGTAAAGACACCAAATTAGGTACAAAACTGTTGTGACTTGCCATGTACATGTTTGAATTATCGTGTAACTTCGCTAGAAGCCATTTGGAAAACCTAGGCATACACGTGGTTCAAAGGTAAAGGTAAAGGTAGAGGTAAAGGTAAAGGTAAAGGTAAAGGTAAAGGTAAAGTTTCCCCTGCCCACGCCATTAAGGGATGCAAGGTCAGTGGAGGTACAGCTGAACTCATTCTTGAACTTGGCACTTGATGGCAGTGGTCAGTCTGATGCCCAGGCCACTTCACCCCCGAGGAAACAGCCTCTGGTTCCTATTAAATAGGAGGCTGGTTGGGCCCCATTATGAACATTATGGGGAAGATGAAATCTCTTCTGTTTACGGAATTCGAACCTCGGGTCATTTGAGGGGGCACCAGATTTGTACGATTCATGATTCGCAAGAGTGGCGTGTTAATATCAACACGCTAATCAGGTTTCAGATTCCATAAAAGCGGAGAATTTATAGAGTAGCTCTGTGACATCTTGTTTAAGGAAAGGTTCTGTTGTGGGTGGTTCAGTATATTATAGCTGAAACCTTCGTCATGTGCGCTCACAAACCTTCTGAGCAGAAGGTCCCAAGTTGCTAGTATGTGACTTACCCAGCAAGACTAAGACTTGTCACACACACACATATATGTGCAAGGTACTCTGCTGCAGCACGACCAACAGACACTATCTTCTTCCGCAATGCGCACAACAGAGGACTATATAAAGTAGACACCCTATACACAATAGAAATAAATGCCGACCCTTTTAGCCAGTACCTTTTTGTATTTTTGTTGTTTTTGCCAGTCTTCTCGGTGAGAGTTCATCATCATCATCAGTAATAATAATAATAATAATAATCGCACACTCCACAACAACCACGGCCACCACTACTACCGCCGCCGCCAACGCCACACCACCACCGTCACTAGAAACACCACATAATGCAAAGGCTCGTTAAATAGTCTGCCACTGCTCCCGATTCTAAGCCAGATTAATCCTGTCCACGTCCTCACATCCTATTTCTTTAAGATTAGTTTTAATATTATCCTCCGATTTACCCCTAGGTCTTCCATGTGGCTATTTCCTTCAGGTTTCTTTGGTCAAAATTTTGTATACCCGTATTTTATTTTCAATTCGTGCTACATGCCCCACCTTCTCATACTATACACAGTGCAGCTACTCATTAAGCAGTTTGCTCAACACTCCTGTCAAATCCTTCCACTTTGTTTCAAGTATTTTTAAACAAGCTTTTCTAAAACATCCCTAGTTTTTGCTTTCCGTTAATTGTGTATGTGTGTAACGGCTCTAACAGTGCAGTTTTTTTAAGCACAGTTTTGTTGGATACATATGTTAATTAGTTTAGAATGTGGAATTAATTTAAATGTAGTCAAAGTTTGGTACAAAAAAAAAACAGACGTAATTATGCCCTTTGTGTTTACGTAACGACGTGGGGTTTGTGGAAATGCAAAAGTTTGTCAAATGGCATTTAAAATGCATGAACAGTTCTGACGTAAAGCGAAACATGGCAATTCTTTTTTTTCAGCGTCTCTTTGCTCTCTTTAGTGCCTCATATGAAATTGATGGTGTTCTGCTTCAGCAGACGTCAGACACGCCTCTAGCCTTAAATAACTTAATAAACCCACATAACTCTTACTAGGCTCTTTGTAATTCGCTGCAGATTATTTCGAGCAACCCCATTTTTCTCTTCTTCACAATGTCCATTCTCTAAGGTATAAAAACTTTGTAACATTAGGAATTCCAAATAAATATTTCCGCTCCTAAAGTAAGAGAATTTTCCTCGGTCGTTCCGCCCTTTGACCTTCACGCCATGCCTTTGGAAGACGCTTCATACAAAGTTCTTACTTCCAGTTCAATATCAAGTATAACGCCCGTATATCAAGCGTGCCCGCCATTTTGTTGTTCTTGTACCCTTAAAATGGCAGATGACATAGTTTTTCAGTCTCATTTAAGCTTTCACGAGGTGAACAGAGAGTCAGACCCGTACAAGACATTTCTAAATCCTAGAGGAAGTGAGGTACATACGTAGACAGAGAGAGAGAGAGAGAGAGAGGGACAGTTTTATTTAACGACGCTGTCAGTTGCTACGATTACATAGCGTCAGTCGTAGGTGAATGAAATGTGAGTATAGAGCAATGGTAGAATGATGATTATAGGGAGAAACTGCGATACTGTCTCAGTACTACGTAGTTCCTTAATGACTAACAAACTGCAAGCAGTTGCAGAGTTCCATAAAGAATACATCCCCCAAGGAAGGAGCTAGTATGAATGCCTTTGAACAATAAAGACGAACAACAGCATACCCATTACTACACCTGCACTATTGCCTCTATGGACTTCCCTCTAAACATGCCTATATGATACTCACTTACTTACTCCATGGTGCAGAGTCTATATTATAGCATCCAAAAATATATTATATTATATTATATTATATTATATTATATTATATTATATTATATTATATCCTCTAAAAATGCCCTTCTGTACATCTGTGCATTACAGAATCTTAGCACTCACCACACTACACACTCCAAATACACCACACAGTAACATGTAGAACTGCTCATACATCCATAGTCTTCCCACTACACATACCAGTTCACAGCCAGTCCCAAGTCAAAGACCATTCCTGTTATTTTTTAAGTTCAAGCAAATCTTGACTATATGCCATATCTTGACATGAAGGGATCCACTTCACGTGATCTCCGAACAAAATATACACAGTAAAATAATACAAGGTGCTTCATTTCTATCATTTCAACAGTTATATCAAAACCTAAATCATTATAAACATTTTAGAATTATTTTGAAGGAACATTCTTTTATCTAATGTATTTATGCAATAAATTATGTATATGAAGCCCCCTGTCCCTTCTCAGATTTATATAGAAGAGAGAAGCATGGAATGGACAGGATCGCATTCACAATTCACCTATGGCTTAAGCACAACACTATTCTGTATTTTCAGATATGTTTATTACAAATGTACCAATACGTACAATATTGTCCACAACCAATACAACTGATGAACATTGTAAGATAGGTTGCTTATGGAGATTTCCAGCTTTACATACAGCTGAACACCCTTGTCACATAATCACATTAGTCTACTTGGAGTTGTGTGCTGAGAATGTCAACTAGATCTGTGACTTGCTCTTGATAATTTGAAGATTTAAAATTTGAATACTGTCCCCACAAATGCTCCTTTTTCAATGAATAATTGTTTGTTCTCTTGGAAAGTTTGACTGTGGTCTTCTTGGCTACAGTACCATGTGATTTCTAAGATCAGGCATGTCAAGCCCAGTGTGTGCAGACCACAGTGACCTCAGACATCTGAATTGGGTCACATAAATAGAAAAGTATTAATTCCATAAAAATATGGTACCCTAAATAGTATAAATAATATTTCATTAATTCCAAATTGAAATCTAAGAAAATTTTTTCTAATATTCCATTCCTAATCAAAAGATTTTCCTGGACATTGGCAACTTGTACGTGTGCTTAGCTTATTAATATCAAGTGGAGGGACATTTTGGGTCTGTCTACACAGGCCATCAGATGAAGGAAGCAGTAGGTCCAGGCCAAATCGTCTGTGCTGACTGTTTAGATTACACAGTCCCATAACTGAGAAGACCACAATTTCAAATCTTGATGTTATATATTTTTCATACACTGTGTCACTTTGTTACAAAAAACTTACACATACGATTACATCATGCAATACATAGCCCTGTTAATTTTATGTTACACTTTGTTTTGAGCAAAAATGTGTCACAGGAAATATAATGAAAAAGAGTGAGATATATTGCCTAATAAGTGTACGTAGTTGTTTTGTAATCATTTTGAAGGTTTATATTTTTTAGTATCGTCATGGGTAAAGGAGGAATGGGGTGTGGGCGGTTATGGTATAGCGAGGGGCTGCATTACTAGTGTGTGATACATAGTTCGAGAAACTACCACCAGGAGCGTGCCACGGAGCCACGCCGGCGACCTAAGAACGTCGCGGCCGCTTGGGGCGCCGTAATTTTCCGTTTCCACGGAGTTGCCAATCTGTACAAGTAGTAATCCGAGGTCGATGCGTTGTTCTTACCGGGAGACGTGTGCATGGTTTGGAAACTAAAGCAAAAGCAATGTGCTTTTGGAAATCAGGGTTTAAGTTCGCATTCGGAAGAAACAAAAAAAGGTAAGGATTTGGAATTTTCAGTCAGTTGAAAAAACTGAGTATGTCGAATGATGTGCATGCACAAAACAAAACAGTGTTAGCAGTACGTAACGAGCTACTATTGCCGCCGAAAGGTGGCGATATATTGTTTGTTCATTAATGGCTAGTTACGTATATTAAAATGTATTTTTATAGTGCATGGTGTTTACACAATACGTGGACCTAGTATCGGATGTTCATGTCATTTGATGTAAATGTGCAGCAAAGTATATTTTCAAGACATGTAAAATGGTGGTCAGTGTAAAGAATAAAATTTAATTTATTCGCATTCCATGCATTCTGAATAGGAGTAAGCGAAGAATGTAGAACATGTTAGGGCCTAATCGAACACTTTACTTGAATATAGATACGTAGTTTTACGTTAGTCATGAACAATTTTGAGGTACGTTTGCGAGGCTTAGTATTCGGCATGTAAAATTTATGTATTGTGTATCCCTGAGTGTGTTGGAAATTATTCCATCTCCACAGCAAATGGTAATGTGGAGAGTGTGGATACATTAGCAGGTACAGGAATATTGCACTTACTAAATATTTACGTGAAACAGACCCCCGTTATTGCTCATCATTCTGTTGATAATTCTCGGTTTTTGTGTGGAGTTTCCTCAGTTGTACATAAACGATTCCTATCCAAACTGCCAATTTGCAGGCCTAACCTCTACTGGCCGATGTTATTGGTATCATGATGTATTGCATCCTGAAAGAGACCAACTTCAAAATTGCCTTGACAGTGCAATTGCCAAGTTGGAGAACTGGGTTAAAGCAAATAAACATACAAAACTTAACCAAATGTGTCACAAGCAATAATATATATTTATATTAATTTAAATGTAGGTTATGGTAATGAAACAATCAAATTCGTTACTACAGTGAAATTTCTTGGTGTGCAAATTGATAATAACTTAACCTGATAATAACACATCAGGCTATGTATCCATAGATATTTTTCAGTATGCTTTGCCATGGTGGCAATTAAAGGGCTGATGACAACTGATACTTTATATTTTCATTTCACTATATATTTTTGAGTTAGCTTTTGGGGTAGTGTTTCAGGCAGCAAGAACATATTTTCTTCTAAAACAGAATCATTACAGTATTGGAACATTCAAAGAAAAGTTTTTTGTACGGAATTATATATCCAATTCATTACACTCAACTTTGGCAATGATTACATATTCTCTTTATAGACAGCCAACAAATTCAGAAATATGCAGTGTACATGAGACATAGTTGTCTTCCTGGTGTCGGAAGCTAACGATCATGTTGCCAGAAGAATATGTGTTGTATGAGGACAAGATGGTTTTACATGTAAGATTTAAATCATCAGCTATGATGTAAAAGTACTTAAAAGTGAGCACTGAAAGATTCTCAGTTCATTTCTTGTATCTTGTTTTTATAAACTGCCTGTATTCATTCAGGAAGCATTTAGTGAGTGAAATTTGATTGACTTATATGAGAAATTAATTAGCGTGTGTGATGTCAGAAATATCTACTGGCTTTGTTTGCCACCCAAGTATTGTAGCTGGCATAGAACAGAAATTTATGACAATGTTTAAGCAAGCTGTTATGTAGAAGCATGGAATGCAAATGCAATTTGTCGAGGTATTTGTAGGTCCTTCTGGCTGGGGTGTAACGGTATACAAATTATATGCTGTGTATACTTGTATGGGGTTCATGTACAACCTGCTGTGATTGATGTGTGTCCCCAATGTTGCTGCTACAAGACCAAGGGAAGTAAAATTCATTTGTGTTGTTTGACATGGCATAGTCACTGTGTTAAAAACAGTCAGAGGTATGAGTACTGCTGTAGCAGTGATAAAATATGAAATTGTTGTATGTACCTGTAGCTGTATGTGTACATTTGTTTACTTGCAGACCGTGAGGACCAGTCCATTGAGACACATTGGAGATGTTACTGAAGCTGAGACACATCAAGCTGCAGATGTTGAAGTATAGAGTTGCATCAGTGCAAATGAGAACACAAAGGGGTGTTGAAAGAATGCCAGTAGGTAGTGAGCTACTGACAGGCTTGACAAGGTAACAGGATGAGTGTTATGTCTTTTTGACAATACTACTGCCAGATCTGAGGGGCATGTGCCTTTTTTACCTTTATAACTATCATCAAACAGTAGGCTGATAAGGATCAAACAGGGGGAAGTCTGTTTTCTTTGGCTGTATTGTCAGAATATTCTTATGCAACATGAACCAACGAAATGCACACTTTTCAAATTAATACTTTTATTCAATTTTTGACTGCATGTTTCGGACCTCATGGGTTCATTCTCAGGACAGTTCGGAACATGTAGAAAATGTCTAGAATTGAAAAATTGAATTAAAGTATTAATTTGAAAAGTTTGCATTTTGTTGGTTCATGTTGCATAATTACATCACAATGCAAGGTACAAAAAGCATAAAAGAATATTCTGTTGATTTTACAGCTCACTGGAACACTGATGCTCAGAATTCTCAAATAAATATGGTAGATAATGAGAGCGACCGCCTCTGTGGTCTAGTGGTTAGAGTTTCTGGCTACAGATACAGAGGTCCCGGGTTCGATCCCCGGCGCTACCAGATTTTCTGAGTAGTAGTGGGTCTGGAACGGGGTCCACTCAGCCT
>Ga0123352_10022409_pt1 | contig 10074 bp, 1 predicted proteins | sample TergutLab28metaG_FD_89700 | JGI IMG/M metagenome (GOLD analysis project Ga0123352, IMG submission 89700) | Labiotermes labralis P1 segment gut microbial communities from Petit-Saut dam, French Guiana - Lab288 P1 | ecosystem: Host-associated > Arthropoda: Insects > Digestive system > Gut ...
TCTAGAAAACAGATATTAACGGCTGTGGGGACCCGTTGCGCTGACCACGTGACACCCCTCTATCCGCAAAAGTTGGCACTAACTTCGCCGACCAGCGGCGGCCGCTCTGTCGGTATAGTTCGCTTGTGGGCTAAGGCCACGGAGTTTAGTTTAAATAGGAAATGGAAAATAATACCAGTTGGAGAGGTAACATATTATTTTGCCGAGCAGGTAAAGAGAAAGAAGAAGAAGAAAACCAAAAATTGCAAATACCTAAGAACTGTCGCAATCAGATTCAAATTTTCTGGTACTTAAGGACGGAACCCCGAAAATGTTGTGTATTTTCGCCTTTGTTCGCAATAATTATTTGCAGCCATAAAAACGTCACGATACTCAAGATTTGTTTAGTTACTCCTTTATTTTTAGAGGAGCCGTACTGGCACGTAACGGAAATTTGTATGCGTTGAAGTGTTTCTCATCAGAACTGCTAATTCTACTCATCCGGAGAGATTTTGGACAGAGGCAAAAGTCAGAGAGCAAACAAAATGGAATGAGAAAGGAAACGTCGGCCAGTAACACATTACAACGGGGACACACATAACAACTTTTTCATACTTTTCTTTCCAATCTTCTTTCCCTTCTTTTAGGTAAAAGTCCGGAATAAAAACATCACCCACACATCTGCTACCAGCAAAACAGACATAAGTAGCGTCATGCAACACCTAAATTCGGCCCGCTAAACCCGCAGTGAACGAGCAAACGGGCGACGATAGAAAAGGTCTTTTAAACGTTTTCCTGGCAAAGCCGAGACAGAAGGCAGTAGCAATTATTTTAGTTTATAAGCTGTTTATTTATGGAGATACACAATACGAATCAAACCAAAACAATAAATATTTATTAGTTGAACACATTTTACAGAAATCTGCGCCTGTTTAACATCGTGTTATTCCGAGTTCACAGACTTCATGTCTTATACTACAAACCATAGTTTCATTCATCATATACCGCAATCTACCATCCGTATTGCCAATATTTAAATACCCCCCCCCCAAAGCTGTATAAACCAAATACCATTTTAAATATTATGACTTAATCACTTTCTTAATTGCTTGTCATTTCTGTAAGTTTTAACTGCTGGGTTTTGTCTTGAATTCCGTTCTATTAATATTCTCGAAATAAACATTTTCCATTTTAACTCATTAAGTAGATCGTCTTTTGATGTAAAAACTCAATAAATTATTTCACACTTCCCTAACAGGTGCATAAAAAATTCGTTCTCATTCACCTTACTCATATTTAATGTTAGGTATGTTCTGCATTCTTAGGTTTATCTGCATACTACAACAAAATTATAATGACATCTCCCTTTCCCGTTTTTCCTCCACATTAAATACATACAACATATTATAAATTCATGTTGCAATAATGTAATAAATGTAGCGAAGCCTTAGCGTAGATTGTGAATTGCATTTTCTTAAATATTTTTATTATTATCAGCATATTTTGTATTGCGTACGATGTATAGGAAAACACGCATGTAAAATTATACACATAACTGTAAGTACAATTATTAATTCTCCATTCTGTGTGTTGAATTTCACGTTGTCCGCATGCAGACAAAATTTTCCCGAAGTTGCCCGCACCACAAAAAAGCTTGAGCAGGCCTGACCTACATGAAAAACAAACCGCCCAAATTCAATATGTATCAATCAAAAACAAAGTACCTGTTCTTCGACCAGGTAATGGTTGTTTTCCTTATCAATATTCACAAGCCATAGTAGATGAAACGCGGATAAATTCATAACACTCAAATTGAAAAATAGGAAGAAATACATTTGTTCACTCTTTTTGTTTTAGAGGACCAGAAATGAGGATTTAAATGGCACCCAAAACCTCCACCGCAGTACTGGCACATTGCATTAACAGTCATGGCTACCGTACGTACTGGCAAGAGGTCGGAATAAATTTCTTACTTGTATGTTTTCTCTCTTAAGTCCCTGATTGGAAAATGTGAACCAGTACAATCCGACAGAAGATTTACTTCTCAATATAACGCGTATAATTAAGGCAATCTCACATTAAATGCAGCTATGACATGTAATAAGATCAAGAAAAAATGTCACGGAAATAACGTTGATCTGGTAGGGCAAATTACAGTCCGCATTATGAAGCGGTAACGTTGTCCTGCCCAAGCACAACTCAGGATAATGAGAAGTGACATTGGAGGTAAAGCGCAATGCATTCCAATCCTGAATCCAGATGGAAATGTTAGCTTCACGCAACATTTCATTTTAATAAGGAGGCAAGAACCGCCGGAACCTATTCGAAAGGAGACTGGTCACTAGAACAGAGTGGTAAACGGAAGCTCTCCAGCCCATTCCGGGATTAAAACCACGGTCGTCCAGCAGACATCCAGTCACTTGATACCGCAGCTAACGTTATTCCTTATTATTATAATACGCGGGTAGTAAAAGACTTCAAGGGACACCACCTAGCGCCCTAATTTTGATGGACCTTGAGAATCTTTTCAAGTTGTCCCTGTGCTAAATTAAGCACGTCATGAACACGTACGTGAAAGTGCCCTTATATCTCCACGAGAGGCGACAGAGGTTAGTTTCACGTTCTGGCAGCTTTAAACCTATGAAAAGAACACCGATACCCATTGCGTAGGAAGCTGAGTAGTACCCAGAGCAGTCTGGGCGTTGTTGAGGAGCGAGAACACTCTGCTTTCCAGGAAATTTAACTCCATAACGTAGTCCAGGCATGCTGAACCTATTGTTTGGTGCGAGTAACTTCGACAAAATTTGGTCTGCATGCGAGCAACGAGAGATTCAATAGACAGAACGAAAAAATAATAAGTGTATGTATAATTGCCTATGGCAGTGGCCATGCGGTCTGCGGCGGCTCGACTGCTGGTGCTGCGGTTTCGAATCCCGATGAGGGCATGAATGTTCTGCTGTAGTGTGTCTTGTAGGATGCGGCCTCCGCGACGAGCTGATCACTCGTTCAGGGAAGTCCTACCGAGTGCGTGTGCCTGTGCGTGAGCTAGGAACTTCAACAAAGAGCCGGCCTAGACCGGAGTTGGGCCGTTGAACCACAGAAATATATATATACATATATATATATATATATATGCACACACACACACACACATACAGCCATATTCTTATTTTTCCTTGTGTATTTTTTGTACCTCGAAAAATGTACGAGAAGTGCAATTCAGAACCTAGGCTAAGGTGTTGCCATTTTAACACACTTTTACAAAATTAATTTGGCTGCAGGCCTCCATAAATAAAAAACTCACAAATTTTCCAAATATCTTCGGCGTTCAATCTCGGCTTTGCCAGAGAAATAGACACAACACTCTCATTTCAAGTTTGTCCGCACTCGGGATGAGCAAGCCTTGTCTAGTTATTACACTGGTTGATATTTCCCTGCCCCCTTAAAACTGAAAAGGGAATTTTAAAAGATAAGAGTTCTATGGCCTCGCTGTTTCTCCCCTCAACCCTCGAAGGCACATTTTAAAATTTAAGTGTCAAATAATTTTCCGAAGTTCTCTCAAACCTGTCGCCAGTTTGTTCTGTCTTTCTACGGTAAAACATTGTAATAACTAAGCCTGCTTCTGAAGATGGAGCTACTCCTGTCTGCAGTACACCTGAAGATTAGTGTCTTCCGGGATATGACATGATGTAGATCGGGTGATAGGTACCGATGTTTAGGAGGTACCTACTGCTGTTGTTCCCATGCTATAGGAAGAAAGTTGGTATCTACGAAACTACAAGGCATTACATTTCAGTTAGGATTAGACATAAATTCTTTCGTTACCGCCATGAGAACCACAAATCGAAGAACAATACCAGGTTTTGACCCTTCCATGATTGATTTGCGATCGATACAAATAATTCGACTTACGGTTACTTCATGGAGCTGCCATAGTTTGCTTTAAAATTGAATCGAACATATAAGTTTCATGAAATTTTTCATTGTCAAATAATAGCGAAATTTGTGCAATGAACTTCAATAAACTTGTAAATAAATACAGTTCTTAATTAGCAGAAGATAAGCTATATATATATATTCCATTAGAGTATTTCGAATTATAGTGTAGTAGAAAATAAGGGAAACCAAAGAAAAGTGGTCAACTTAAGGAAAACTTGGCCGCTATTGGCGTGTTACTTTTACTTGACGTCAGAAATTTTGTGAATGTGAAGCTGGTGTCATTTTTACTCACATTAATTTTGTTATCTTTTCTGCAGCTAGGATTTTTTAAGTAAATTTTAACGACAGTGCGCAAGTTGACTACTTCATCTCACGCTACTGGGTAAAGTAGACACCTGGAAATCCGGACACAAACGCATTTATTTCTTTAACAGTATCGAGTATTAATTAATAAAGAACGTTTACAATGCCATTATTCTACGCTCCAACAGCAATTCTGGGAAAATTTATTATAAGATGTAAGATTGTTCACACAGAATCAGTCTCACAAGTTACAATTATTTGTGAGTGCCCGATGTGACTTTTAAAAATTCAGTACAATCATCTTCAATGCCGGTGCATTCCTCGTGTACCAAATCCAAACAGGAAATGCAACTTACCCACACTTCGTCCCTGCCGGAACTGATAGGTCTTAGAGTATAGACATTCCGCATCGCCCTCCCTACACGTCTCATAGTCACGGGTAACGTGCCGAATCTGCTACGAATTTACGTCATCAGACAATTCCTTCGACTTAATTGCAATTCTTACTGTTGTTTCTTTGTTTGGTGGAGGCATGCGCTTGTTCTTCATTTTTGTCTTTCTTTTCATTAGTTCTACTTTTTCTTTTTGTTCAAATAACTGTTTCTTTTACGGGCTGTTTGTTAAAATTGCAGGAGATTCCCTTTTTCTCCTCTACACACGCACATGAGTGGATCTGGGTGTACGACTGACATCTTCAGGACAGATCATAAGGATAAACTGTGTTTGCTAGATTGTCAACTAATACTGCGCTTGCGTCAGGTTAGAAGGATGCTGATGGACCCTCAGGTCCGTTTTGTGACCTGCTGATCGGGACGATAGACGTTTGACAACGTACTTTTCTTTAGGCAAACAAGAAGCGAAATCTGCTTCTGGAAAACAAAACATTGGAACAGACTTGGCAAATTACGCATTTTCAGAAACCATTCATTTCTGTAAAGTGACTTTTGTCGGTTTATATATTTCAAAGTACATACTGAAATAGTGTCTTGCGTCACTTCTATCAAAACCAGAATTTCAGCGACTGGGCCCAGAATATACATGTCTTCTTACTTCCACACACACAACGACTGCAAAGTACGCTAAGGCCGTGCAGAAAATTCAGTCTCTAGATACCATAAACAATAGAAGTAAACCAACAATATCTTTTCACCCTGGGGGACATAATTAGGTGGGTCACTCTCAGCTTGTTAGACATATTTGTTTTGCGTTTAGTGTTATTTGTCAAGAAAGCTCCACTTGTCTGCGTATAAAATGTTCCTTTTCCCTCTAAAAATACCCCCTAAATCAATCTGCAGTTTTTAAGCATAAAACTTGTGGAGCAAACACAGTTTATATTTCATATGTGATATTCCTGCGACGGTAAATACTAGGACTACAATATTCCTTCATGTAATGCCGTGAAGAAGGAGGCAGCATGTGTCCTCCGAAACACTGCAAACAATCTAACGTATTAACGTCTTCACATCCCATGCGACGGAAATACCCTTTAATATATATATTTTTTTAAATCGTGGTGTGTCTTAAACATCATCAAACGTGGCGATTCCTTGTCCACCTTAACGGACATTTTTTGCTTGATAACTGAATACTAAGGAACGGAGAAACGTTGTCTAAGACAGAGGCCACTCATGCATGCACTGCTTGGTTGCCAGACATGAATCACAAGAAACTAGCTCCGTCTCTATGGCAACAGAAAGGAAAATGTGGATTACATTTTAAATAAAGAAGAGGCTAAGTGAAGATGAAGAAAGTGTTGGGATGAAGTTGGCAACCACGCTGCATTTCTAGACCGACACGGTTGTGCCATTATATCGATTGTTATAACAATGGTCACACACGTCAGGATATTTCTGAAAGTTTTCTACAATGGTAGGCCCTGGCTTCTTAACATCAATCTGAAGAGGCATTCATGTCACGCGAGAGACACTTCTTTATATGTACGTGTCGAAGTCGTGCCAAAACCACAGCACTTCCGCACATTCAGATTCGTTAGGGTGCACCCAAATTCATAAGTCTTCGGTTTGGGCATAACACGATAAGACTTTCATTTTCAGGAACATTCCCTACCAGCAAGCCGCGTCCCCACATGTACTCGTAGGTCTGTGCAGTTTTGTCCGCGCGCCCCTCCTCAGTGACTAATACCGTGCAAATAAAAAATATAAAATTGCAAGACGATTGACTTTATATATAAAGATTATGACTTGTATTCGGATCCGAAAAGCGACCGGTACGTTAATTGTCCTGAGGTTATTCGTAGCGTTCCCAAATCCCTCCAGGAAAATGCCAAGAGAGTTACTCCATTTAGGCCACAACTGCTTTCTGCTACATTCCTTCCCTTTCATCAAACTACCACTCGACGATATTCGGAGATGAGGTTAGGTCATTAAATAAACAATAAATATATAAACAATATATAAATACATAAATAGGACAACAAACAAACTCAGTCTCTAAACTCAAAAATCTGTACAGCTGTTGATCAAGATTCAGAAGGAACCTGCATTTTCGACCTTGCTTTTTCGCAGCACTTGCAAATCATCATACAGCAGTCATCGACTTGGGTCACTTGCTGACACGTTGACACATTATATACAAATACATATATTTAAACTCACGTAACAAGACCAACAAATGCACGTATTCCAAATGTGGTTATCACGTATTATTCATGACCAACATATTTCGATCGCTGTTGCGACCATGATCAAGGTAACTAACCAGAATATTAGGAATCCAAACAATCTGTAAAAAAAGCATAAGTACTCGCAAACCACTCAGGGTTACAAAGAATGTCTCAAACTTTCTTAGCTTATTTACTACTGAAACCCGATAAAATTCCGTTTTTAAACACATAAAAATTGGGTGTATTGTTCTACGTAGTTAATGTACATTCTGTAATAAAAAACGCAAATAACACAGCTGTAAATATAAGTCTACCCGGTCCCAGTGGCCGCGCGCTCTAAGGCGTAGGTCTGCGGCCGCTCGCCTGCTGAGATCGTGGGTTCGAATCCCACCGTGGGCATGGATGTTTGTCTGTTGTGATTGTTGTGTGTTGTCAGGTAGAGATCTCTGCGACGAGCTGATCACTCGTCCAGAGGAGTCCTACCGACTGATGCGTCGTTGTGTGTGATCTAGAAACCTCAAGAATGAGGAGGCCATGGCCTGCGTTGGGCCGCAGCGCCACAGGAAAAAAAAGGTCTACCAATATCATATACAAAAAACTGAATTTGAGTAAAATGATAAGATACTGATTCACTTATATTTACAGCTGTTGTATTTTCATTTTCAACACAAGGTGTACATTAACTACATAGAGTTTTAAAAAACTGAATTCTATCGGGTTTCAATAGTAAATAAGCTGATATTCATTGACTGTATAGAAAGTTCGAGACATTCTTTGTAACACTGAATGGTTCACTTAGATATTTTAACAGACTGTTTGAATTCCTTGTATTCTTGTTAGTTACCTTGATGATGGCCGCAACAGCGGTCGAAACATGTTGGTAATTAATAATACGTGACAAACACATTTGGCATACGTGCATTTGTTGGTCTCGTTACGTGAATTGAAATATCCCTTTAACCCACGGGTACGAAACATTCAAGTTCACAAACACAGATATTTCAAAATGTTCTTAATTTCTAATTAAATTTCATGATTAACTAAAAAGGTAAGCAGTGCATCCAGGCAGCAACCGTTCGCAAATATCTAGGTGATTACTGCAACCAAGTAACCGACTCCATCGAACACAGTCCTCCTTAAAAGCTAGCAGTTGCTCACCTAATCCAACATTTCGCCGCACTGTATGGAAACCGAAGTCTCATTCCGGTGCACCATAACACACCACTGGTCCGTAACATGAGCCAGCAGAATCCAGTCTACACTCTCGCAATGCACGCACGCGATCATCTCTACAGCTTCAATGCAAAGCTGTGCTGTAACAGCTATCCATAAGCAGGCTAGTAACTCGTCGCAAATTCGAAGCCTCGACAATAAACACAGCAAATAACTATGTGCCTTAGCCACTTTGTGTGGAGTAAAGAACCCCCGGCACTCTCTAGGTTGGTCCCAAACCGTTCTAGACGTGATGGCAAAGACAGATATTCCTGGGAATTATTGTCTTCTGGGATGAGAGGCTGTGCTTTTCAGACCTGAATCTTCGACTAACCGCTGCGAGAACCCTAAAGCGCGCACAGACGTTCCTGTTACTATTGAATCTTGTACCTTATAAGAGACTTAATATTCTAAGGCGGTCAGTGTCAAGATTAGTTCTTGTGGAATATGGCTCCGTGCAGACAGATAGAGAGATACCAGAGTACCAGAGAGTGGGCGAGTAAATTCCGTGATTAAGATGGAGGCAGCAGGTTCCCCTGAAGCGTTGGTACACACCTACCGAAAAATATTCCCTCACATCCGAGAAGACAGAAATCTTAGTGTCACATAAACGTGTTACGTTAAATTCCAGTCACACAACGAAGAAATGACATTTGTACATTACTTCAAGTACGGAGCAGATCATTCATAGTAGGCATAGGAGACATACTGGTACCCATACTGAAGAAGGAAATACGGGTATTTCCAATCATGCAGGTTACAACAATGGAGTCAAATCTCAATCAAAAGCAACATGAACCTATTAACCAATTTCGGCGAGTATGGGACTTCTACGAGTTAATTTTGCATTAGCTGAATTTATGATTAATCGAATCATCGAATATAAATTGAAATAGCTCACTCACTGAACAGCCAATAGAATAAAATATGCTTTCACACACTGGTGTACAAATTTTCCGAAAATGTAGGAGCGACCTTAAAATTCTAGGCGACAGAAGGGTGACAAGAAATAAATTCCATACTCAGTAATCCACAAATATTAGGCGTCATCGAGCAAAATTTAGTGGTCATGGTGACGTGCGACTGGGATGTGTGCACCCCTGTTGTTTCAGATCCGATATATCTCTATACAAAATATGTAATTAATTCCATACTTTTGAGGTGGCAACGGAGTTATCAGACACTGCAACAAAATAAACGTTTCGATGAAAATTGCCGCGTAAGGCAATTACGTCCTCAGCTACCAACAGTGTGAATAACGTAATGGGGAACTTAACGTTAATACCATTAAGTTCTGTGCAAAAGCAACTCCAGTAATACAAAAACCCATGTGCTTGCGGTGTGCAAAAAAAAAGACCATAATTTTACAATAATATTTGGAAACGAAAACATATTCCCACCTCGTAAAAATTCAAAACTGGAAAGTGTTCCAGGACGTGCTGCACAAAATTCCGACACTTACAGGCTAGACAACAAGGTTGTGAACATCGGCTATTAGCTTCGTCACGTACGTCCATCCGTCCGTCCGTATTTCCGATGGAACTCGGTTCCCGCGGGATGGATTTTCATGAATTTTATATTGGGCATTTTTACTACAATCTGTCAAGAACATTCAAGTTTGGTTAAAATCGTACAACGATAACACTCTCTTCATACGAAAACCTACGTTAATTTAAGATACCTCTCTGAAATCATTTTGAGTTGACAAAAGTCCCAGTTAAATCTTCGGGGAAAAACAAAACACACAGTTTATGCCAAACATATTTTTATGCAGAACATCGTGCCACTTAAGAGGCACATGCAGGAAATACGACAGAGAGTGGAAACGAAATAATTATTGACATGTAGATTAACTGAAGTATGACGTGATAATTGCATGACGTAGCAGTCAAGTTGTTACTGTCCTATGCAATTATCGATTTCGATGTGTTCCCTACCAAGCAAAAAAAAAAAAAAGAAAAAAAAAAAGAATTTTTTTCCCTCCCTTACAAACACAAAAAAAAAAAAAAAAAAAAAAA
>Ga0123352_10022411_pt1 | contig 10073 bp, 7 predicted proteins | sample TergutLab28metaG_FD_89700 | JGI IMG/M metagenome (GOLD analysis project Ga0123352, IMG submission 89700) | Labiotermes labralis P1 segment gut microbial communities from Petit-Saut dam, French Guiana - Lab288 P1 | ecosystem: Host-associated > Arthropoda: Insects > Digestive system > Gut ...
CCAATGTGGTGATACAATAGAAAAGTCGCAGGCTCCTGATGATGGGTGTATTAATGTCCGAAACGTGTTGAGCAAAGAAGTGAAAGAAAACATAATAACTAGTGACATCAAGTTGGTCTCTTACTCTTCAACTATCACAATGATGTACGGTCCAGTATACATAATATTCACACTTCTTCCGTCTAACACAACACAGGTTTAGTTTAATTCAGTTGGTTACCTTTACATGCATGCATACATGTAACACAAGTGAGTGCAACCAATTGCATTAAAATGAACCCGCGGCGTGTTAGACTGAATAAGTGTGATTTGTTTAGCAATCCAGTTAGCCTTCCCTCATTTTTTGTATATTATGTAACTTAACACGTTCCTGCCTCTTTGGCTCTACGTTTACACTTCTTCATTTTCCACACGATCGGTCCAACCATCTCCTCCGTCCTTCTCCAGCATCACGTTTCAAAACTTCCAAGGTATTTCTGGATCATCTTACCACGTCACCGGATTTCAGCACCACACAAAGGAGACAATTCATAGTGAAGTGCTTACTGTGTGCATGACAGTTCGTCGTTACACGTATGAACAGTTACGTCGGCACTTCGCAATATCCAGCTGATCATTCAAGAGCCTTGTTTCCATACGTATTGCCATAACTCTGTCGGTTTATGTTTCTTTCCCGCTTGTCATTTCATAAGTCAGCATTACATAAAGGACATCAAGGTCTAGAAGAAAATGACCATAATCGAATTTAATAGTATCCAGCATTTACCTAACCTAAAAGAGTGCCAGGTTACTTTTAAATTCGGCAATGCAAGACGGCTGTATGCAAAACCCCAGATAAGAGGTACGGACAATTTTTTGTTTATGTTGATGATACTAGGGAGCCGGTCGAGCGCAGTCGGTATAGAGAGTAGGCCACGGGCTGGACGGTCCGGGGTTCGAAGGACGGTAGAGGCAGAAGATTTTTCTCAATGAAATGTTACCGGGCAGACAGCCGCGTCAAGATATGAAGGTTTTCCGACCTTTCAGGGACTGACTCCATCCCAATCTACAGTGTGTTGCTTCAGGGCAACACCTATAGATGGGTCAGTCCCTTAAAGGTCAGAAAACCTTCACATCTTGACGCGGCTGTCTACCCGAGAAAATTTCATTGTTCTGTCGCCGCAAAGGCTTCAAGACTTACAAGAGATTTTTCTGTTCTCAAAAAGTCCAGATCAACTCTGTGGCTCACCTAGTCTCCTATTCAATGGGCACGGGGTTGCGTGATTCCAGGGTTCCGTCGTGGTATAAATGAGATCTTCGCTCTTCTGGGACGTTACGCAAGCGTAGATTGGTAGCTTGTACGGATGTTCCGGGACAACCTACCTGGCCCATCTTCAAGCGACTACTTGACCTCCGAAGACGGGACCGATAGATTTTACCGAAACGTCGGTAAATAACCACCAATATACACTGTGTAAATCCTAGAACAGGGAGTATCGGGAGTAAAGCGGCCGGGGCGTGAAGTTGACATCTCATCTCCATCTAGTGCCGAGGTTAAGAAGTAGTGGAGCTACAGCTATACTCCCCCTTACGCCTTGATGGCGTAGACAGGGAAAACCTTACTTTTTTACATTTACTAATACATGTACTGCACTAAATGCGGAGATGGACCAATAAAATAATGTGACGTTTCACCCGTAATTTTATACTAATTTTCAATAACCAATATAGCAATCTTAGTAATTAACCAACTTGATGCACAAAATCTTGTTTTATAATAAGTTAATTAAATGCCTCTACATGTTTTTAGCACTATGTGCTCATCATTAGGAGGTCAAAATTGTATTATACAGCATCTGGTATCATCACACCTGTAGAGAGTCTTCTCTCAACCTGTGCACGGGACGGCCACCTACAAGTGTGATGATACCAGATGCTGTATGATACAATTTTGACCTCACGATGATGAGCACATAGTACTCGAAACACGTAGAGGCATTTAATAAACTTGTTATAAAACAAGATTTTGTGCATCATGTTCGTTAATTACTAAGATTATACTGAGATGCTCGGTCAGCAAAACATCAATATAGCAATGTTAATACAGATTTCAATGCAATTTTTGTGGTGAGCAACATTTACAGACGGAACAGATACATTTAGAATTACACTTAAAACACTACTAGTGTTTTATTTAATAGTTACGAAAGAACACTTAACTCAATCGACAAATTTTAAGGCAGATGATTTAAAAATATATCCAAAGTCGGTTAAATAGTTTCGGAAACAAAATATGCTTTCATTTTTCGTACCCTTTGCAACGAACACATAAAGATAGAATATAAAATCAGCAATTTTTCCCTTCGTATTGACCCCATGTCTGAAGTGTGTGGATAGTAATGAAGCGAGAAGCGAAGTACAATTTATGTGAAAGCAGCTGCCGAAAGATAAAGGTTAAAATGCATTTAGACAGCTTGGTGATTCTGTCGCCGGTTAGTCTACAGCCATATGTCTCGCTGCTCGACCCAGCAGGGTCGGCGTTATTAATAGTGATAGTCCGAGATACAGCGAGCTGCGTCCACACTGGCCTACGGTACTTATTTCATTGACGCCACATGGCGCGGAAAATTACTTCTGCATTGGGAAGAAGGAGACTGAAAACGGAACAGTTGTTGGATTGAAGCAATGGATGTAACTGAGGCAAGTGACGCACGCAGAGGCCATCCATAGGCCAGTAAATCCATCTTCGTACTGTATCATTCACATGGCCGATAATGGGGTTCGTTCCTACTGAATACACATAGACATATAAACACAACACATTTACGTATGCATGCATACACACACATACAAACACAGCGTATGCATTCTCGTCTTCCTCTCTCAGCAGTAAATCTGCTCTGACTGCTAGTGCTGATTGTTTGTGAGGATTCGTTAATAACTCCATGCAGATCAGCCTTTCTTCTGAAACAAACTAAACCCAGTGGAACAGTCTTGCTTGAGACAATAGGTTCTCAGACAGTCAGGAAATTCCTTCAATTATAGGACCCAGAAATTCATTTCCGCATTCACAGCAGCCTAATTTTTTTCCCAATCTTGAGCCAGATCATTCCACTTCGTGCCATTCCATCTCTGTTCTTTAAGATGTACTACAATATTGCGCTCCCATCTTACGATAGGCCTTCAAAGCAACCTCTTTCTTTCAGGTTTTCCAAACAAAACTCCGTATGCAGTTCTCTTCAACCTCATACGTTCTGCATGCACAACACATCGCATCGTCCTTGCTTTAAACACCCTAATTATAACAAGCGAGAAGTTAAGTAACAAGAGGCGCATGTGCATGGAATTTTCTCCCCTCTCCAGAAGCTAATATTTACTAAAACATTCAATAACTTACATATATTTTACAGCCCCTGAAGGCCAATTACTTATTTTCATAGGAAACCGCTATTAATTCCATTTTCAGAAGGCTTCAGTTACCACACACTGTCTTTTTTTATTTAAGAACCACTTTAATATTATCTTTCTATTTAGTCGTGATTCTTTAAAGTGATTCCTCTCCGATTCTTTTGATCGAATGCTTGCTGAATTCCTTGTCACCCATGTCTGACCATGCTGCTTTCATCAGTTCTTTAAGTGATCGACCTAACAATAAGCCATATATGACATATTATACAGCTCCTCACAACACCTACTTTTCCAGTCGCATATTATGTCCTTGCATTTCATCTTCTCTTTCTTACATACAATCTAACTTCCTCCTATAGTCCGCAGGATTAGTTTCACATATTTGCAAAACAACCATTAGAATTATGTGTTACAAATAGGCTACAATTTCACACACTTTAGCTAATGAATTTTTTTTTTGTCAGAGTCTGTGCTTAGAATTCTGTGCAAAAACTGTTATTTGGGACAATTACGTGGTATGTTTACCTTCATGTTGTGGGGGTGGGTATTTAAATTTCAGCGCATGCTTTATGAAAAACGCAGGTATTACTTGAACTAAAAAACATAAAAATTATGAAATAAATGACACCGTGGAAAACAACACAGACATTACGCAGCATCTACATAATACGAAGTAAACTCTGCGTTGCCTAAATACACAAAATGAATTTGTATGGGTGTATTCCATCGTACTTTCACTTTTGGCAACGCTGGTATTTAAAGAGTTTCAATGTTTTTCTTCAAGAGCGTTTGTTAAAATTATTAGGCAAATACACGGACATTAGTAAATTCATTTGCCCATACCCCTGTTTGCCTTCATAGCGTGCGCAGGGACAGTTTCAGCTCTATTAAAAACAGATTCCATCCAACAATTCTGCATTAAGTGGTACACTCTGTATTATTTTTATGGTAGCCTATCGTAGGCGTAGGTACAATTTCACTTTAAAACAAAAAACGAGTCTATGAGCAGGTCTCGCGTGAAGTGGTCAACCCTCTAATATTGGTATAATAGCCTGTCATTTGCAAATTCAATTCTTTTTACAACAGCGCGACCTACTTTAAGTGGAACACTCTGTATTATTTACAAGGTGACCTGTAATATTTGCCAAGGTACAATTCTTCCGAAACGCAATAATATAACAGGACGTGACAACATGACAAACCGAGATGGGGTCCGTACGCATTAGACTTCAGTATCTCCCACATATTATTTGGTATATGAAGGAGCTGAAGGAACGTGTGTAGTGTGTAATACAATTACGGAATTTTATAAGCATCATCTGTGAAATAGATCGAAATTTTATTTCAAAAGAAACAAAAACCACGAATTTTCAGCAGCAGTGACAAAGGGGAGGACTATGGATTTTTTTCCCCCTTCATCCTGTGTCTGAAACTGTGTGAGGCTTCTGTGCAGTTTATTAATACACTCGTGATGATACAAAATGTCATGCAACTTTTCTGTGTTTTATACGCAAATGGGCAAAAAGGAAAGATCTGCGTTCCGGTATTCCGAATTAGTTTGTGCTTCTGCCTGTCGCCATTTTGAATGACTTTTGCCTAAATAAGTCACCCCTCAATATTTTCCGTCTGTTCTGTTTTCAAAATTTCCTGATTTTAGAAACCTGCTTATGGGTAACAAATATTCGGCCGAGTGCCGCATTAAAACTCTGACTTTGATCTCAACGTAAATGAAAAATTATGATTGCTACTTGGCTTTACTATGAGCATAAATTTTTTTTTATTAACTGCACGTATTATTAAAAACTACCTGATAGTAAATGAATTATTACAAATTAGGCGAAGAGACCCGTTGAAATTTAATGGGTAGTATATTACAAGTGAAATGGTATGTCACCATCATCTGACGATGAAGGCCATGGGGGCACTAAAAATCTCTTACACTACCTGTCGAAGCCATATGTAAAGCAATGGTAGACTACGTCCTACATGCATACAAAACGCTCACTTGTTCAGATACATATGAAGGGAAGATTATATGGTAGGCGTACGCCCATGCAAACAATTTTAAATTAAGCTTCACTTACATTCATATTCTGAAGAAACTACTGAAGATAAGAATTTGAAATTTCTACCGTCTCTAGTTTATTACTGTGACCACAATCAGATAACGAATAGGCCGTTTTCAAGCAAAACGCTTACTAAATATATTTTTCTTATTTTTATGTATTTCTGTGTATCTTGCAGTACTCTTTTAATACTTCACAACAGCTTCTTTATGTAACTACAATCCTTAATCTCGATCTGATTGACAATCAAGATGCTGTCTAGGGATGGGGAAATTTCAAGACTTCCACCTTACATATGAGTTAATGGTACCGGCAGATGAGAAAATGTAGTTTCGAGAAAAATGATTTAAAGTTTTAACATCACTAAAAATTATGGCACATAATGATACAGACTCACACTTAATGCTTCCCAGCACCATATTCTGGATCACCTGGAACCTCCCAATCCTATTTTCTTCTTTTCTGTATCTGCTTGTTTTTTCTTGCTTGATGCTCAATGTTGCTATTTCTGCCTTCCAGACACTTTCCACATCTGCTTTAGAGCAATCACTGTGTTAGATCTAGTGTATTTAGGACATAACTTTTTTTTTGGCTACACCATCATTAAAACACAACACTGCATCGTGTAGCCCAAACTCGAGTGTGTCAAGCCCTACAAAAACAGTTTTGTGTATCCTTGTCCAAATGACAGAGTTCACACATTCACAGCGATTCTGAGTTGTCTCACAGAGACATCTCTTCATAAGATCTACACTGGCAAGGTCACTGAACACTGGTTTATTTGCATACACAACAGCTGCTAGTAGACTATGCTTATGTTGATATGCAAGTCCTGGATTTGTACTGTTCTTGACTTTACACCACCTTGCATTAACATTTGGGCAAAGACCATGATGGGGCTTCTCATCCATTGACAGCTCTTAAAAAATATAACCCACAAAGTTCCCTTTATGGCTTCCAAATTGTTGACATTCCTTCTGATGGCTAAACCATAATAATTTCGTAATTTTTATACTTCAGACTTAGGGAGGTGATTTCTGCCTCCCAGAGGTTTGTCATCATGAAATTTTGTACCTGCCTTTTCTTCCACAATTCCTCTCAGTGTTGCTCCCATTATTTTTTTTTTGTATATAGCCTAAATATTCTAGTTTTGTTACAGGTATTTTTGGACCATAGGGCTTCTCAGCAGCCACTCTTTGTATGCTTTGCTGTCCCCATTACCAAGATACTTTGTGCAACAAATACCTTGGGTATGAAGAGAAAAATTGAAAATGTTTAGGACACTAGCAACTTCCATTCCATCACTTGTTCTTCCATAGTTCTTTTTACAGCTAAGTTCCAAGGTTGGACTGGTGTGACAAAACAAAACATGCTCATTATTTCTATATATGAAACTTTCCTTGTGTCAAAGCAGGTAGCTGATATAATACCATTCAGGGAAGTGTCCACGTTTTTGCAGCTGCCATCATAACAAGTAGTGATATCTGATGAATCACCCTTCCTCATTCTCACGTACAGATTCTGTAGCTGCTTGCATCAAGGAGACTTCACACACTTCAGTCACAGCTGAACCAACAGTCTTATTATAGAAACTAAAACTTTTTGGAGGCTGTGGAAGATGTACCACTGCACATATCACTTTTCCTGCCCCTCTGCCTTTACCATTTGGCCTTAGGCCATATACTAAAGGGACGTTAACATACAACCTGCTCCTTGTAATGTTTGAAAGTTATTATGCCTGCAGTATGATCACCTTTACAACATTTAGTAACTAATATACCTATAATACATCCCCTCTTTCACAAATTTTCCAACAAAGAAACATCACCAGCACATTGTTTGCAACTAGTGTCTTTGTTTATGAGCCACAAAGCAGGTTCAAACTACAATGTTCCAGTCGTGAGCACAATCACGTTCACCGGTACAATAAATGTTCTCATGTGTTTTAATTTCAGTCTTCACAGAAATGACACGTACCTTTTCGTTGGATGAACTGAGGTTATGTTTGTCACAACTGTTTTTGGCGCTCTTGTGAAAATGTGACTGTCTCCTTTCTGAAACAACTGCTGTATTTTTAACAACTAAATATTTTTGTCCTCCAAATTTTGTTTTCGATCGCAACTTCTATGTTCTTGGCGTTTTCAAATAATAACTGAACATATACCACACAAAAATTCAAGAAGCGAAACGACAGACCTCGATACGACTATCGATACAGCTGACAGTGTGGGAAACACTACAGACATAGTTTTCTCTCTACGTCGAAGTAAAAAATGCCCCCCTCATACTAAAATTCTAAAAATTCCAGCTCTTTTTCTGCTGGAGTGCAAAAAAGTGGACGTGGCCTGTAAAAAGAACATACCCTTGCATAATATTTTATTAAAATTTAATCAGATGTGGGATTTTAATACAACTAATGTAATTTGACGCAAAAAAGAGTGAGTCGTTTTAATATGCTTAAACCTTGTAATCTAATTTTGAATCCCTCTTGACACTTGTCTTTTTCTTAAGACTTGCCCTGTTATGTGTGTTAATACTTTGAATCCGAAATCCGTTACTACCGGTTTTTATGGCGTAGGCTAAAGTAGAAACCATTAAGTACAGGAAGCAAGTTTATACACTAATAAGAAACAGAAATTTCTGCAGCAGCTGTTAGCAGCAACTGAAATCAAAACTTCGAATACACGGCGTTTCCTGTTACTTGCAGAAAAATGTAATTATGATATATTCGTTAATTAGAACAGTTTCCGAATTATGCAACCATTGATAAAACCGGAACCGAAAATGGAAGACAGACTTCACTGTTATTTTCAGTAGAATATATTTCTTAGCACAGACCTTCTCATTTAGGCGTTTTATATCAAGCAAGAGGACGCCTCATGTCTGTCTACCTGTCTATCCAATTTGTGACTGGCATATTCTGAGCACCTAAACACATTTGAAAGTCAATTGTAAGTTTTAGGACACTTTAAATTTTCAGCCATATTCATCCATACCACAACATACTTAACATAATATTATGCACGTATTTCCATTGTAGTCAAATCACGTATTGTTCGTCAAAACTTGTTGTAATCAGGTATGACAAAACTCTCAATAACTTGAATAATTAGAGGCAAAATCTGTTGTTAGGATTATTGACCATATACATGGTACATAGCCTCCTTTATACAAAATACCTTAAATTGATTTTACCATGCATCCCATAAATATGTACACCTGCTCTTTGTAATTTTTTACTGAACACTGCTGTGTATTAAAATATGGATTGGACTCATATATTTTATATTGTCCAAAACGGATATTTACAATTCGGCTAAAGCAATGTTAATAAATTGGAATGATTGCCAATGGAATTCCGTGTACTAAATTACACAGTGAGGTACGCGGTGGAGTAGTTGGTGAGGCAATAGGCTACAAGCCAGCAGGTAGCAGTTTCGAATCCCGAAGGAGTCACTGGGACGTTTTTATTGACTTACTCCTTCTGACCACGCTATGGCCGTAGGGTCGGCTTAGGTTCTGACAGAAATGAGAAGCAGCGATGTGGCTGGTGCGTAGGACTGACAAACCTGCCACTCTTTTGTGTCGATTGTCTAGAAGTTCTGGGAGCCTCTACTTCCTGGCGCCCCAAGATCTTGCTGATAACACAGACTTCTGTGCCAAGATGATTTTGGAAAGTAAGACCTTTTATAAAATTTTCAGAAGTGATTTTTTTGGGTAGAAATTGACCGACGTTTCGAAAAAACGCGCTGCTTCCGTGTTCAGTGCAATCAGTGCGCAGTGATATTGCAAAGCAAGTACCTGCGTTCCAGGCTCAACGCGTTGAGATTTAAGATAAAAATTCATCGTGCATTACTTTCATTGGATTCATCCCTTTTTTCCCCAAAAATATCCAAAATATCAAATAATCAGTCAACACTCTACAGTGAGTACTGTACAAAATGTATCAACGCTCACCAATCTGGAACGTAATTCACCACACGTATCTTCAATGTACATCACTCCACAAAATCATACTCCAAAAAAGAGTCTTTAACTTTCTGATTTTTGTACACATCACTATATTATTTTATTATTTAACCTTAAATTTTAATAAAAACTATATCATTTTTAAATTCTGAAGTGATTTGGACACATGTTAATTGTATTTGTATTTTTGTTCTCACTACCCTGAAGATGGCCACAGGACTGGCCGAAACATGTTGGTGACCACTATGCTATAAAATTACATCCATAAATTCAGAGTGTATTTGTTGATCTTCTAATATATTTTATGAATTACGCATGCACATTTCGTCAGCGGCCTGCTACTTTATCCTTTTCTAGTTACATATTTCCTCGCCGGCATCTCAAACTTAGACACCGTCTTTGTTCTTTCTAAGTTTGTAGTCAAAGTTTCACCATCACACAAGAACAGAAAAAAATTACGTTACTGTAATTACATAAACCATTGACAGGAAGCTGTGTGGTTTCCAAAAGCGGTGTGGACGAAGTCCTTATCATTTTTCGTTAATAGACACGCGGTCATCTGGTTCTTGGTCCCCCCCCCCCCCCCCACCCCCCCCCCGGCCCCCCGTGCCCCCCGGCCCCCCCCCCCCCCCCCAAACACACCACCGCAAG
>Ga0123352_10022412_pt1 | contig 10073 bp, 3 predicted proteins | sample TergutLab28metaG_FD_89700 | JGI IMG/M metagenome (GOLD analysis project Ga0123352, IMG submission 89700) | Labiotermes labralis P1 segment gut microbial communities from Petit-Saut dam, French Guiana - Lab288 P1 | ecosystem: Host-associated > Arthropoda: Insects > Digestive system > Gut ...
CAGGCGCGGGGTGTGGCGGGGGGGGGGGGGCTTCTCTTCCCCCCCCCCCCCGAACAGTTCGGTGTCCCCGTGCCAGTTGCTCTACAAGCTCTCCATACCCACATATTACCATGGGCTGGTACGAAAGGCCCATTTTTTCTCCAGTGCCGAAAGACAGTCGTAATTTAGTCTTAGAGCTACGAGGTTTAGTGACTAACATTAACTTTCGTAACAGGTAGGTAGCTTGTTAATGTAGCCGACGTAACACATGAGGATGTGAGATGGAGGAGTTCGTGCAGAACAAAATGCAGGTATTCGGCAGCTCGGCACAGAACGTAGCTGTAATTTGTTTCTGCTTATGTCTTATCTGCATACGATTTGTGGCTCTTAATATTGCTCTTATATCAATATAATTCAGGGTGTTGACCTCATTTTATTTTATCTATTGCATACAAGAGGAGGAAGTGGGGGAAATCACCTGAGATAAGTAAATCACTCAGACAAGACTCCACCTGCGTATTTGGAAACCTTCAGGAGAAATAAAGGAGCTCTGAAAGGAAATTATTGCACCATGCAGACATGCACAGCGTTATATCTCAAAGCGTGGAATTCGTATCGCGATTTGATGAGTGTCTCTGTGTGTGTGTGTGTATTTGGTCTGTATGATGTAAGTGATTAAATTAGAATAAAATTATTAGCTAATAAGCAGGAATTCAAAATTTGTTAGTGCTGTTAATAGTAGTACAAGAGAAATTGTACACAGCAAGTTGGCTCAAGTGTATTTGGGAGGTATCGGCTTCGAATCTTGCGTTGCACACTGTCAGCCTTACGGGTTCTTCATTGTTTTCCTCAGTCCACCATTTCCCGTCAAGGATATCACCTTAGGGCACAGTGTCCTTCTACGTTTTTTACCAATAGCATTAGTCCCCGATTATCCAACACTTGGATGCTGTATGGCCTGCGATAATCTCAGCGTCGTTAAACAAACACCATAAAATTAGATTACAGTTTTGTTATGTGGAAGGAATGGATAAAACAAAGATACCGAGAAAGGCACTAGAATTAAAATTTGACGGATTGAAATACGTACTGGGAAACTGCGCGCAACACTGATGATCGTCCATTTTACTGGTTCCACCACAGCACGAACGTTTTTATTCTGCATGGTGTGGGCCACGCGACATGTCTCTCTCATAATGAACAGAAGGGATCTGACCTAAATAACAGCAGTGTTGACCTAAATATCATCTTAACGATTGAGTGACGCGGCAGTTCGGAGAGGCATGTCTGACTGTGACCGCTGTTTTCCCATCAGTGGGTAGAAACTCTACCACGCACTGGACGTGTCCAGGCTATATATATTCTTTTCAAATATGCGAAAAGAAGGGTAGACAGAGAAATGTCTTCCTGTGCTTAATCCTCAAAGGCACTGTGATATATATATATATATAATTTGTGACATAACAAGAAGAACATTTCATCCCCTCAGTTCATTTATGTGTTTTATATGATATCATCGCGGTGGCGCAGTTGGTTGAGGCACTGCACTGCAAGCCGGAATGGAGCTGGTTCGATTCTCGCTGGTGTTATGGTAATTTTTCATTGACATAATCCATCCTGCCGCACTATGGCCTTGGGGTCGACTCAGCCTCTAACAGAGTGATAAATGCGGCCGGTGCGTATGGCTGACAGCCTTGCCACCTTCATGTGCCGAGTGTCTGAAAATCTGGGAGCCTCAACCTCCAGGACTGTACAGTAATTGTTTTACCTTTACCTATATAATATCAGAATAAACCACGATTATTTTATAAACACAGCGTGTCAGTCAATAACACAACACTTTATTTTATATACAATAAAAATAGTATATTGTCAGGGCGACGTGTTTCGACCTTTATTAGGTCATCTTCAGGTCCTCTGAGAAAACAGATCCAAGAGCCATCTACATTTCAATGCATTGTGGGATCCCAAATGCCTACAAGTTGTGTTAACACAATCTGTTAAGCATTTGGGATTCCACAATGCATTGAAATATTGACAGCTCTTGGATGTTTTCTCAGAGGGCCTGAAGATGACCTAATAAAGGTCGAAACACGTCGCCCTGACAATATACTATTTTTATTGTATATAAAATAGTGTTGTGTTATTGACTTGACACGTTGTATTTTTATGTTATAACACTTCGGGATGGAAAACATTAAAAAAAACTATTATTTTTCCTGAAAAGCGTGCCTTGTAATGGCATGCGGTGCCTTCTGTGAGGTAGGAACTGCATTTTGAGGCTTTATTAATGAAGTTAAAGAGCATGTCTCATAATGTTTTGGTCTATGGGTTAGTGACCTCATATTAGCGCGTAAGATTTTAACAGACTTTCGAAAAAAAAATGCGTGGGAGACTTGCACTAAAAATTGTGGGAAATTCTTATTTTCTGGGGTATTGACCCATAATGAAGTCCAATCTAATAAAGGTTGTTAATGCTCTTTCATGTGTGACTTAAACTGTTAATGAACCATTAAGACCAGTCAAGAGGTAAGCTTAATAAAGTACAAACAGTCCGTTTGGGAATTTTATGTAAGCATGACATTGCCCCTACCTTTTCTAGTCTGGTTCCAATTTATTCCTAAGTGTACAAACTGTTGGCTTTAAAGCATTAAAACACCACCATAAGGATGCAACGGTAGTTGGGGGTTGTAGCTTTATGAATTCTTAACCTTAGAATGGGATGAAGGTGAAATGTTTAGTTTCATGCTCCGGCCATATTATCGGAGAATTATTCCGGTGGTCACTGCGTATGCTAAGTAGACCTCAGAATGGTATGGACGCGGTGGTGAAAATAATTCCATCTCCGACCGTGAAAGGAACCGTGGCCAGCCACTCCTGTGACTTGAGCTATCCCGACTCATGAATGTGATTACAATAATACGATTTTTTCACATGAAAATTCCACGAATGATCCAGTTTACTTTTAATTCGTTTCAAAAGTATGTGTTTTTCCTTGCAGATTTCAAACCTTAATATTATCATTTCACAGAGTTCCAAAATCCCAGAATCGCAGACAGCCGTTACCAAATATAACTCTTACTTTACTTACTCCTTGGCCCTACGGCCTTCTGAGAGCCTTGGCCTCCTTTATGACAGATGCCCATTCTCCTTTGCCCATTGCCACAACATTACTTTAACGTGAATGATACCTGTATTTTGCCTACACAGCATGTGGTTTTCGTACGATGCTCAGAATAAGCGCCTGTTATTTTTTAAATGGCACCGATCAGTTGGTCTTTGTGAGGAAAGGGGAGTATGTTTTCTGTGAAGTAAGAACGTACATAGTTTTTATTTCAACCATCAGTGTACAAAATATTTTTTTTTTATTTTAACAATATTTATATTATAATCACTGCTACATGCTTGGATACATTTGTATCATCCTCAGGGAGTTCCAAAGTTGTACGTCGCTAAAGTTATGTAGTTTCTATATTATTAAAATTTCATTAAAAATTATCAAATTAAAATATTTATGTGGTTGTTGATAAAATGTAGTCTGTGTGATTTTTACAATATAATCTGTATCAGTAGTATGTTTACGTGGCCATAAAATTAAATTTAAAATAATGTAGAAGTTGATGGGATGATAAAATATAAACATAGAGGTTGAATTATAGTGTATAATGGGCTTACACTGTGTTGATGTTGCCTGTGTGCTGGGGCGGTGAGTACTGAACTGTGGTGGATACACCTTAGCCAACGTCACAAGGCGACACGTCACGTAGTCCGATATCCACCATAGTTCAGTACTCACAACCCCAGCGCACAGACAACATCAACACAGGGTTAAGTCCATCATACATTATAATTTAACCTCTGTGTTAATATTTTAACAACCCACGAACTTCTACATTATTTTAAATTTTATTTTATTTATTGCAGAATATCCAGATGTATGTGCGGCCACGTAAACCTACTACTGTTGCAAATTATATTGTAAAAAAAATATAGACTACATATTTTCAACAACCGCATAAATATTTTAATTTGATAAATTTGAATGACATTTTGATAATATATAAACTACATAACTTTAGCGATGTACAACTTTGGAACTCCCTGAGGATGATAAACATGTATCGAAATATGTAAGAGTGATTATAATATAAATATTGTTAAATATGTATATATGTGTATAATGCGTTGTTGGTTGAATTAAAACCTATATTCAAGATGCACGGTACATACATAAAAATAGGAGCGTACATGTTTTTAGATATATGAATTTGAGGGGGTTTCAGACTGTTAAACTTGTTGCATTGTACTGAGTGTTGCGTTAGGCCTATTTTATAGCGTTTCTGTTCGAATACGGACCTTTAGGGGTCAGTGCGAAGAGATGTTACAATATCCTTGACCTGCCTGTCTGTTTGCATTAGCCATTATCAGACAATCGAACGGTGGTTCATGGCCGTTTAGTTGCATTGCACTATATTACTGGAGTTGACACTCCTAAGATCACAGGCCATGACGCTAGAAAGTCTCTTAGTCCTCCGTCTCCTTCTTATTAGTAAATTATTTTAACTAGAAAGGTTTTGTGTTGATAAGAGATAACGTTCTGAGAGATGAACTCGTAGCCCCAGTGACGGGCTGAAAGACGCACCCTGAGTTTATGCACTTATTGCACAGAACTCATAATAATTGGCATGTGTTCAGGTTCACAGAGATGAACTTCGCTATAAAAGGAAGCGTGGAATAAGCTCGGTAAAAAAATCCCCTTCTCCCATATCACATTTGAACATATAGACACTTATATAGAAGACTCTTCTCTTTTACATTGGTCTGAAGTGAAAGTAAATATGCCCATGTGCTTTAATTAAACGCCGTGCCATGAAGACTTTTTGGGGACTATAAGTAATCCTCCACGTGTTCGAAAACTTGGCAATAGGTGGAGGTGCGTGGTCAGCTTCATGGCTTAGTCGCCTTATCATTGGAAATGAGTCGTCGGTTACCCATTGGAGATTATGTTGGGTGGGACCCGTAGTCGGTCTTGGTGCTGTACACAGTAGATAGTTTCCGAACCTCGTCCAAATGGAATAATGGAATCCTGATTAGAAATCGAGCCCTTTGCCTAGTTCAGTCTTTGGGACCCTGCATGGTGCAGTTGGTATAGTGGCTAGGTGACGAAGGGCAGCTTGTCTCAAAGCACACCGGCGTCTAACCGCATGAGCCAAGGCAAGGCGTGCCCTGTATTTGTTTGATCGGCATTGTACTATCATCATCATCATCATCATCCATGGATTAGGTCGTTTGACCTGTTCCGGCATCGACGCATTGTCATCTTTTCCTGGGGCGACCACGATCTCTTCGTCCTCGAGGTTTGTAGTTGAGGGCGTGTACTAGCAGAGTGCAATAATTTGTAGTATTGTGTTACGGATAGATTCGTTCCTCTGCTTACAGACCACATGCGTTCCGCAAGTGTGGTCGTTATATAGAGCATTTTTCCACGTGACACGTATGTGGCATGGAGGCTGGGGTTCCTGTTTTCTAACGAACAGAAGCGTCAGTCTATATTTTAGTTTATAAATGACACTGACTTATCTTACACAAACAGTATTAAAGTGAAATGTGTATCCTACTTAAATTTCAAGAAATTGATCAGAATCTTTTAACATACAAATGCAGGTCATATACATTACCTGCTGACGTTTCCTGGCATTTTATTAACCCAGTTTCATTTTTAGGCATCAGGTCGCTCGTGCGGGTTCGTGTTTGTGAGGTTCTTCCGATTATTGGGGCGAAAGTATAACGAATTTTTCAAGCATCCCTTCTCGCATGTGTCGAGTTATTCGTATGCAGGAACGAGGGTACGAAGTGTCAAAGCCAGGGTTTCCCCGGGAGAGCTTATGCTTTGATTCTATTGACTGTTATTTCTCTGTTGTTTTAGGTGAGTGGTTTGGCTTAGCTGCCTTCACTGCTGGTGGCTGCCGTTGTGCTGAACAGGTGAGCTGAAGCGGTTATCTGTTTGAGAGATACCTGGTTCAAGGCGAGTCTAGATCACCATGTGGCCCTACTGGTCTTTTTGTATTGAACGTACTTTCCTTTCATGAGGAAGATGTTGGTTTATGAAGTCATGCTGTTGTTTTCCCCATTTCACCTTTGAGGAGTTTCATGAAATTTATTTTTGCACTTCCGGCGTTATGGCAATTTTACATTTCCCACAATCTAATTAAGTATGACGCCCTCCTAAACCTGCGGGTTGGAAGTGACACGCTGCTTAATAATTGGCGCATGGTAAGCATATGACAATGGTTCCCCACCTACGTGGATGCCTGTGTGGTCTGTGAGGAACACGTGAAATAATATTAGTCTGCCAGGGGTTAAAATGATACCAAACTATATTATGGACCCGATCAGAGGGATGGCTTTTACGGAAAGAATGTCAAATTGAGAAAACTCATTTTTTAAATTAGTACCATTTCTTGATTTAGGGGTCAGAACACACCAGTCTTACACTGGAAAATTGCAGTTTTCCTCGAGAGTCACTGTTTTATGTAAATAAGTCTCATTTTATTAGATTGTTGTATAATGCAAAACAACAGTGAGAGTTTATTAAATCTTATCCCGTGTTTAGTTTTTTGTTAATGGTAAAAACAAGTGAACACGGGGGTTTCAGATTTTCTTGGAGGTGACGCTTTGTCGCTGGGGCTTTTTAAGGACCGTACAGAGTTTCCATCTTCGAGAGTCGTCTAGTCCAAGAGTTCTTGGACCTTCGAGTCTTAAAATTGATGGCACCACGACTCTTCGAAATACCGGGAACCACTAATCCAGTGACACAGTGTCACCTCCAAGAATACCTGAATTCTCTGCAGCACCGCTGTGGGAACCACGTGTCTCGAAAGTAATGAGCTGTCGGAGATTGGCATGCGAAATTGTGCGTGGAGTAACCCACACGCTGCCTCTGTATGGAGGGCGCCTGTGCGGAACTCTGGGTTTTTGACGGGCGAATTTAAAGTAGGCAAAATTTATACAAGCTCTTCCAAAAAGCAGAATAATAATAAGGAACCATTAGTGCCACCACTGCTGCCGCCACCACCGACGACGGTAATTATTCAACCACCTGCACGTATTACCTCAATAAGTCACTTTCTAAGATCTATAGGGCCACGAGGAAAGGTGGTTTTATGAGCTTAGTCCTGAAATCCATGTTTCGTGTGTAAAACTAGCCCACTACGGCTTCATTCTCTAGATTTACAAATTCACCCTACATGTCGGTCTCGCATTATTTAACGATAAGGAACAGCATCAGTTGATTTAGTATGCCGAACAGGTGACTATGATGCTAAAGATATTTACTGTCTGGATAATGGGATTCCGGGTTCGAATTGGGTTCGCGGCAGTGATGCTTGCTTTCCATTTGTTGTATCTTGCAATTTTGGGTGTATGTCGTTAGGTAACGTCACTCCTTCACCTACACAAGTTTGCCATCTTTCTGCATACGACATGATATGGGAAATTATTAGAAAAAATTTCTGACCGGATTGGTCGGTGAGGCTAAATGAAATTTTCGCATTATCTGTAATTAGGAACTAATCCATTAGTCCTTTAAATCACACATAAACGAATCTATATTTTGCCCAGTCTTATACCTGTATTTTCGAATTATTCTCAGAATAAGGTGTGATTATTCCCGTATATAACATAACAGCTTTGTCGTTGTTGTTGAAGCCATAGTGTCTTTTATGCGTGATAAGATCATATATATTGTTAACACGAATTGCGGGGTCGAACCAGGGTCTCCTCATTGAAACGTCGGCAACGGATCGCCCGCGGCGTTTGAAGCCTGAAATTCAGTTCCTGCTACACAGAAAACACTGTGTCACCATTACAGACACCACTGAGTTTAGGCTGCAGGGGAGTATAGCTGTTTATTCTGATAATTTTACCAACCTCAAATACGATCTGTGAGAAAAGTGCAGAATTTTTAAATGTCAAACGAGGTGACAACTGTAATCAGGCAACGGGCCTTTTCTTTCAGAATTCTTACCACTGCTTGCACGTAACCATTCACAAGCATAATTGTGGTTTCTGCAGTTGGTTCATCTGAAGTACTCTTAGCTGTTTTGGGTGCAGACTCAGGAGAATTACAAATAATTGCACCAGAAAATCTGATCAAAATTTAGATAATTCTCTGTGGTTAAATTTTATTGAGGCGACAATATTAAACCGATACTACATACAGATATGGAGATTTGCCGCAGATACATTTAATAACTGGCCTTGATAGCCGACAAGGAGTGTCTTTCCGGCTTGGGGGGTTTGGCAGGGCTTAAGAGCTCACCGTGAGAAGATAGCGTGATGTTAAACAGCAGGGGTGCACACATCCCAGGCGTTTGGTCGACCAGGCGACTAAATTCTCCATGTTTGACCCAAATGTTTGTGGGCCCTCAGTCGGGAACTTCTTCCATGTAACCCTTCTGACGCCTAGAATTTTGAGGTGGCTCTTAGATGTTTGGAAATTTGTTGACCTTTGTCATACAGTGTCTCGAATTTGTTGGGGCCCATGTGAACACGGTAATAAACCCTAGCGTAAAAAACAAGCAGGGAATTTTTACACTACCTAAGCAAGTTCCACCTGTCTTATGGAGTTAGTTGTTAAACCGGTGATGATACGCATGTGAAACAGTTTATCCAACTGAAGTAATACAGTGAATTGGGTAGGGCTGGACAACCGGGGAGTCGGGTTTCATTCTCAGTAGCTGCAAAGATTTTCGACATCTTCGCACCATTCAGAATGTTTTGGGGCCACTCAGCTTCCCGTCAGTTGGGTACCTTTGGGTTTTTTATCTTTGAGTGAAGCGGCCGGGACGTGAAACTAGACCACCTCCATCCATTATCCAGGTCAGGAATGCATCCACCTTCTGATACCATGACTTGGTACTTAACAAAGCGCGGGAGCAACTTCACCTTTATTTTTAAACCCCTTTCTTTGTGGTTTTGTAATTTCGACGATGCATTTTTGTGCAAGCCATGGATCTTCGTTTTCAGTATCCTTGTGGCAGTGTAAGATCTTCGTGAATCGCTATCAGTAATTAGACGTTACGAACAGTGTATACACTTGAGAACGTGTCATTTCCTAACCTTCGCAACTTTTGTCAGCTTCTGCTGTGTCAGACAGGTAAGACGGGCGACTGATTAATTTCATGTGGTGGGCGTCGGATTGCCTTGTGAAACGACATTGGGTTTAGGTCTGTGACAGCAGACAGGTTTCTAGTTGATCGGAGCCGAGTGATTGATTGAAGATAGTCCAAGGATCAGGTCAGAAGTCTACGGTTTCTTGAAGTTACCGGTAATTTATTATCCATGATGAGACCATGTTAAAAGTACGGAATTATTATCTTCCTACGAGAAGTCGATGAACTTCTCTGAAGCCTGAAGTTCGTGGAAGTTTAATTCGTGCCTGCATATTCAGTTGGGGGAAAACAACGTATGTGCATGTCGAAATTAATCGAAATGTGTGAACATTGTGTTGTGTCAGAATGCAGAGGTTTTTAATATTAGAAATCAGACGAGCGCCACTTGTTACCCCTGTGATTTAAAGAGTTGCCTCTTCTATGCCACAATAAGTAAATTATATTAAGGAAAGTAATCAGTGAATGTTTTTAAAACTGTGACTTTAGCAAGGAACAGTGTAGCTCCCTGTAGATGATCTTAGGATCGAAACATGTTGGAGCGATTTAAGTGTTTTAATGTGAAATTTTATTATGTGCATTAGTTGGTATGCTTATTAAATGACTCTACGAAATGCACGGTGCAACGATAAAGACTGTTTGTCTTGTTTCATGTTTCGCATGCCCGTCAGTGAAATTAAGGTAAATATTGTCTTATGAGTAGTCGGCGATTAAGATATATTTGAGAATACAGGTAATAAAGCCCAGCGTATTAACCCTCGGCCCTAGCTAGTTAAATTGTCATCTTCACGCTGTGCTTGCATTAACCTCATGTCAGCAGTCCCCCCCCCCCCCCCCCCTCCCTTTCAAATATTTTTTCTTTTTTTCCACCCCGGGGGAAAGGGGGCAAAACAAAAAAAAAAAAACAAAAAACCCAAAAGGACC
>Ga0123352_10022414_pt1 | contig 10072 bp, 7 predicted proteins | sample TergutLab28metaG_FD_89700 | JGI IMG/M metagenome (GOLD analysis project Ga0123352, IMG submission 89700) | Labiotermes labralis P1 segment gut microbial communities from Petit-Saut dam, French Guiana - Lab288 P1 | ecosystem: Host-associated > Arthropoda: Insects > Digestive system > Gut ...
CGCAACGCAAATACAACTTGGTATATAATTTACAACAAGATAGGCGAGGATATTTACATTGAAAAAATCATTAGCAATCATTTAACAAGTTCGTAACAGAAAGAACATAAAAAACTTGTATTTTTGCAAGAAAATTAAACTATCGAAATAAACAAATTCAATAAAACAATAATTTAAAAATTCAAATTTATGAAAAAACTTAGTTTACTTAAAACAATGCTTCTGACGGCTGTGTTGCTGTTTGGAAGTGTGAGTATGACGGCACAAACACGAATAGCGTGGTGGGAATTTCGCGGTTTGGCGAACACTGGCGAAAATGCTTTTGGAGCACAAGGGTTTATGCCTATACAACAAGATGAAAACTTAACCGTTGGCGGTCTTACTCGTCATTGGACACCTTCAGGCGGAACACCAGCAGCACACGGTTGGGGTGGAAATAATTTTGCAACGGCGGTTAACTCGTTGGATGCTGCTATAACGGCGGGGCAATTTATTACATTTACTTTCACAGCCAATATAGGTTATGAATTGTCTTTGTCCTCAATAGGAGCATATAACGTTCGTCGTGTTGCCAATGGTCCATCAACTGGACAATGGCAGTATGCGGTAGGAACAGGAGATTTCACGAACATTGGCAGTCCTATTACTTGGGGAACTGTAACAGATGCTCAAGGAAATCCGCAGGCGGCGATTGATTTGTCGGGTTTCAACGAACTGCAAGAAGTTGCAGCAGGAACAACAGTTACACTCCGTCTTGCATTATGGGGTTCATCCGCACCTACTGGAACTTTTTATTTTAATGATGCCGCCACTGCTGTGGCTAATCGTCCCGGACTTCCTATTTACGGAACAGTAACATCAACAGCAACACACACAGTAACTTTCAGTGCAGGCGTGGGTAGTGTGTCAGAAGCCAGTCTTACCGAAAGTGCACCCGGCGCAGGTATTGTATTGCCATTGCCAACTTTCATTTGTGACGGTTGGGAATTCGCAGGCTGGACAAAAGGCGGTTATGTGTCAGAAACAACAACTATACCTACTACTCTTTTATTAGCCGGCACAACGTACTTCCCAACATCAGATGTAGATTTGTACGCGGTTTATGTAAAAAACACAACGACCACCGTTGCACTTACGCAAGCAGAAATAAGTGCAGCTCCGAACACACCGACCGGACCGATTGTTTTTGAACAACGTACTATCGGAGATTGGAGTGGATTACTGAGAGTTGATGGTGACCTTATAGTACTAAACTCGTCGGAAGGGACAGCAGGAGGTAATCCCGATGGTCATATCTTATCGCCTGTGTTTAATGAAACTATAAACTCTATAACAGTTCACACAATCGGCACTGCCAACGCAAACAGAACACTCCACATTATAGATGATGCCGATGGAACAACTGTTATTGGTAATACAACTTTTTTTGGAGAAACCAATGTGAGAAGAGCTAATGTATTTACCGACAATTTGGAAGGAGTAATTCAGTTTCGAGTACGCAATGGAAGTAACTTGAACCAAAATCTCTCCATTACCGGGGTTGAAGTAAACTTTGGCGGAGAAATTATTTTTGATTCAAACCCTGTTTGTCCAACATTTACCGTAACGCTTGATGCAGGAACAGGCGAAGTTTCGCAGGACATTTTTGCAGATGTAACAAACGTAAATTTGCCAACACCAACTATTAGCTGCGGTAATTGGATTTTCGCAGGTTGGGCAACAAGTCCGGTTTCCGATACTCATCTACCGCCTGCTTTTGTTGCAACAAGTCCGTTTATACCTACAAGTGATGTAACCTTATATGCAGTGTATATGCTTTCGAGCGGAAAAGCTAAAACTGAGTCGCTTACTAATGCTCAAATAGCGGCAGCTACACACATTGGCGGTGGTTATGCAGACCATACTATTGTTGGCGAATGGACTGGGCGAGTATTGAGAAATGAGACCGATGGTCAATTTAACTTGCATATAAGTTCTACTGCGTCAGGTACACCTCATATTTTGTCGCCTGCATTTGGTGGAATTGTGAGTTCTATTACTGTTCATTACGACCTAACAGGACAGCCCGGCAGACGGATTAGGGTTATGGATACTGACGAAGTAGAGATTGTTTTTGCTGATGTTTCGTCCCCACCAGCTATTGGATATTATACATTTACCGATTTTAGTGGTCGTATGTTCAATCGATTCCGAATACATTCCGGTACTACTATGCTACGCGTTGCAGGTGTTGATGTAGAATTTGTAGAAATGACTTTCAACTCCACACCGAAGTGTGTTCCAACAATAATTGTTGCAGAAACAGCTAGAGATTTCACTTTATCGGCACAACCGGGCAATACGGCAACTCAAACAATTACCGTTAGCGGAGTTCATCTAACAGACGATATTACACTGGCAATTACCGGCGAACATGATGACTTGTTTGAAGTATGTGTAGATTACATTGAACATCAAGATGGCGAAGTATCGGAAACAACCATTACCATTACTTACACGCGCCCTGCAGAAAATGGCTCACGCGCATTGGCTTTGAGAGCTGGTGATGGCACGCACACGGCTACATTGACTTTGAGCAGTCTCGGCGCAGAAAATATTGTTTTCACTTTGAGCGGAATTGACCCGGGTATTCCAAGTAACGTTCCGGAAGTAACGCCCGATGCATTCGCACCTTTCGCAGTAGATGGTCAAGTTCATTTCATGGCAGTTTCGGGCGAAGTGGTAGAAATTTTCAACACAACCGGTCAGCTTATATATAGAGGCATTGCTATCGAAGGTTTGAACAGCATCGCAGTTCGCTCCGGCATCGCACTATTGAGAGTTGGCGGAACGGTAAACAAGCTAATTGTAAGATAAACCACAGCAAACTTCATTAGTTTCAACAATTTAACCCTAACAAGTTTCAAAAACCTGTTAGGGTTATTTATTTGAATTTCCAAATAATTTTGTGTTTTTGCACTTTGATACGAAAATTAAAAAACAAAAGTGCAGTTGGCATATTCTCTAAAAGCAAAAAGACAGCCGAAAGATAAATCTTTCGACTGTTGTTTTTTGCACGTCATTGCGGGCTCGACCCGCCGCTCGAACTTGTTCGCTTGGTTTACCAAGAATCTCATTTATTTGGAGATACCGAAACAAGTTCGGTATGACACTATTGCTCTACGGGCAAAATCTACACTCTGCACTCTACAAACTGCACTCTAACAGAGTTTCAGGGTCTAAGGTATCTTTTTCAATATCGAGGAAATATTTGTAAATACCAACTTTCAACTCGGCGCAAGCATCGTAATCGCACACGATAATTCCTTTCGGATGCATTTGCAATGCGCTGATTGTCCAAATGTGATTAATCGGCTCCTCAACGGCATGGCGCAAAGCGCGCGCTTTGTTGTGTCCATTTACGATAATCAAAACTTCTTTCGCATCCATTACTGTGCCAACACCGACAGTGATGGCAGTTTTCGGAACTTGATTTACATCATTGTCGAAAAAGCGCGAATTAGCAATAATCGTATCGGTTGTCAGCGTTTTTTGGCGCGTGCGCGAAGTAAGCGACGAACCCGGCTCGTTGAACGCAATGTGTCCGTCGGGACCAATTCCGCCCAAAAACAGGTCAATTCCGCCAACTGCCGTGATTTTAGCTTCGTAATCGGCACATTCTTTTTCCAAATCATCAGCGTTTCCGTCCAGCAAATTGGTGTTTTCGGGCTTTATGTCGATATGACTGAAAAAATTGTTCCACATAAACGAATGGTAACTTTGGTCGTGGTCTTGCGGAAGTCCAACGTATTCGTCCATGTTGAAAGTAATCACATTTTCGAACGAAACAACTCCGCTTTTGTTCAGCTTTATCAGTTCGCGATACATTCCGAGCGGCGACGAACCGGTTGGAAGTCCCAAAACAAACGGTTTTTCTGCCGTTGGATTTGCCTTAATTATTTTCGCAGCCACATAATTTGCCGCCCATTTCGATACATTTGTGTAATCGGGTTGAATAATTAATCTCATATTTTTTTGTGTTTAAATTTTCAATACACAAAGGTAGTGTTTTTCTGTTATCTTTTGTTCATATTCGTAATAATTTTGAATAAAGCGATGTAAATATTATCTTTGTGGACTGAAATGATTTTTTGAAAAATGATGATGAAAAAACTTCTCTATTTCTCCCTGTTTATTTTTTTCCTGTCGGCGTGTAAAAAACAAGAAACGGCGCAAGACACTTACGAACAGCCTGAAATTGTCGAATGTGTGTATCGATTTGGAATTTGCATTGATTCGCTCGATGTGGCTGATTTTCAAGTACGACAAGGCGAGAGTTTGTCGGTAATTTATACCAATTTAGGATTTTCGGGTGTGCAAAGCAACAGAATGGTAAACGTCGCTGTCGATTTGCTTCCACCCAGAAGTTTGCGCGCGGGAATGAATTATCACGTTTTTACTACGCAAGATAGCATTCCGCAAGTTGCGCACATTGCTTTTGCTCGCTCGCGTACAAATTTTGTTGTGCTTGATTTGCTCGGCGACAGCGTTCACGCGCGTGCTTACGAAGTGCCGATAATTACCAGACGGCGTTATTCCGAAGGCGTGGTCAATTCCTCGCTTTGGAATGCGATTGCGGCGAGTGGCTCAGACCCGATTTTGGCAACGATGTTGTCGAGTATTTTTGCGTGGCAAATTGATTTTTTCGGCATTCAGCGAGGCGACCGTTACAAGCTGATTTACAACGCTGCTTATATTGAAAACGACACCGTTCCGTTGCGCATAGAAAGTATCGAAGGCGTGGTTTTTACACACAGAAATCGCGATTTTTACGCCATCCCTTTTGAGCAAGACAGTGTTCGGATTTTTTTCGACGAAAACGGAAACAGCCTTCGCCGTGCATTTTTGCGCGCTCCGTTGGATTTTTACCGCATTACTTCTCGATTTACAAATGCACGTTTTCATCCCATTTTGAGGCGCTATCGACCGCATCACGGCGTTGATTACGCCGCGCCGACAGGAACACCGGTACGCACCATCGGCGATGGAACGGTGATTGAAAGAGGTTATCAGCGCGGCGGCGCGGGCAATTTTGTGCGAATACGACACAACGCCACTTACACAACTACTTATATGCATTTGAGCCGTTTCGGGCAAGGAATCCGGCAAGGCGCGCGCGTAAATCAAGGCGATATAATCGGTTATGTTGGTATGACAGGATTGGCAACCGGTCCGCATCTTTGTTTCAGAGTTCACCGCAACGGCGTTCCAATCAATCCGCTCACAATGGAAGCACCGCCCGATGTTCCGGTACATCCCGAATTGATGGATAGTTTCAACATTGTAAAACAAAATATTTTGAATGAAATTGCGCGTTTTAGTGCGGAAAGGGAACTCTCCCTAAATCCCTCTCTCAAAGAGAGGGACTTTGAGGCAGTGCAAAAGAGCAATGACAGTGAAAATAGCACGAACGTGGCTCTCTCTCTTTGAGAGAGGGCGGGGGGAGAGTTCGGATTTGCTGATTTTCAAAAAGATACAATTTTAAAAAACAATTATTCTAATTATAAATCCTCTAAAAACTTTTTTATCGTGAAAAAAAAATTAATCTTTTTCATCGTATTCATTCTTTTCGGAATGAAAATGTACGCACAGCCCGAACTGCGATTTGTAGCAGGACAACAAGATATTGTGCGCGTTGCACGTCATTTCTTTCGCGGAATGACAGTTCCCAACAGTCAGCTGACTGTCAATGATGTATCCTTTCCGGTGTTTTCCACAGGTGCTTTTGCGGCAGAGGTAAATCTTACCGAAGGAAGTAACAAAATTCGCTTTGTTGTTCGCAATGGCGGACAACAAACGGTGCGAGATTTGGATATTTATTTCGAGCCTCGCCGACCACCGCAAGCTGTTACTCGCCTCGAAATTGAACGGGCGGAATTGATTCCCAATGTTTCGATGGTTATGCCGGGCGATATGCTGAAAGTGCAAGTAAAAACCATTCCGGGCGCGAAAGTTACTTGGCTCGGCGGAAATATTCTCAGAGAATTGTCTGCCGAAGTTACAGGCGTAGCAGGAATTTTTCAAGGAAAATATATTGTTCAAAAAAATGATTCTTTGCTTGCTTCGCCGATTACGGTTACTGCGGAACACGACGGAAAATCCATCAGCCAAGAAATTACAAATGTTACCGTTCTCGACCCGTTGAATCCGCTTTTTGTGCGTTCGCGAGGTGGTGCAGATGCACAAAGAAATGTGATTAGCGGCGATGGCGGAGTTTTGCCGTTTCTCAATTACGGTTTGGGGCGCGACCGACTTGGCGGTTCGCGAATGGGTTATATTTCGCCCGGAATTGATATGCAAGTGTTGAGTAAAGTCGGCAATTTGTATCAAGTTCGCTTGTCGGAACGGCGCACGGCGTGGATTCCCGAAAGTCAAGTTCACCCGCCTGCACCGCAAGGACTTTTCCGTCCGCCCGCGCTCACTTCGTCGTGGAGCGTTTTCGGTGACGACCGCTTTGATTATGTCAGAATTGCAGTTTCAGACCGCGTGCCATTTCGCAGTTTTCAAGAAATAAATCCAAATCGCGTTGTAGTTGATATTTTCGGCGCAACAACCAACACGGCGTGGATTACGCAGTTGTTCACTACGCAAACCATTGCTAACGTGAGTTACGAGCAAATAGATGACGATGTTTTGCGTATTTTTGTCGATTTAAACACCACGCGTCATTGGGGATACAGCGTTTATTACGAAGGAAATCAGTTAGTTATTCGTCTTAGACATCAGCCGATGCCTCGACCGCGATTGCGCGGAATGCGCATTGCGTTGGATGCCGGACACGGCGGCGAACATCCGGGCGCAATCGGAACAACCGGAATGACCGAAAAAGAGGTCAATTTGGATATGACTTTTATGCTGAAAGAGGAACTCGAACGGCGAGGTGCGCAGGTAATTCTCACGCGAAGCGACGACAGCAATCCGAGTATGCAGCAGCGAATGGCTTTTCTCCGCGAACAAATGCCCGATTTACTTATTTCCATTCACAACAACGCGGGCGGAAATCCGATAACTACCAGAGGAACAAGTATGTATTATCGTCATATGGGTTCTTTTCATTTGAGCGAGGCTATTTTGAAAAGACTGTTGGAACTTGACGGTGTAGAAAATTTCGGCAATGTTGGCGCATTCAATTTTGCGCTCAATTCGCTCACCGAATTTCCCTCTGTTTTGTTTGAAGGATTGTTTATGAGTACGCCGTCGGACGAGGAAAAATTGGCGTGTCCAAGATTTAGACGACAAATGGTAAGGCAAATCGTGCGAGGATTGGAGGATTTTTTGCGAGATGCGCGGTAGAGAAATGAACATAAACTTGATTTTCACCTGATTTTCTCAACAAAAAAACCTCAGTAACAGATGTATGAACTTAAAAAACCTGATTACCTGATTGATTATTTCTAAAAAATCAGGTAATCAGGTTTTGGTTTGTTGTTTTCGCTGTTACTTAGGTTGTTTTGTCAGAAAAATCAGGTGGAAATCAGGTTTTTTATCCTTTTTTCAACGCCTTTTTCTCCTCCGCTTTCAGTCGCCGTTCCACTTTTTGCACATCCTCAGCAGGCGAAAGATTTTCGGGAACTAAACCGCGTTCAATCATTATTTTACGAACACCAAGATTGTTTTCAATGTGTTCTTTTTCTATTGACGGAACGCCGTACAAATCTTTTACTTGCACATTTTCGGCAGTCATTGCTGCGGCAAAATCTTTTGCTTTGATGCTTACAGTCGGCAGAAAATCGGCAACAGGGCGATTTTGCGGAACGTTCATTTTTCGTTTCAGTTGCGCAGTATCAAGATTGAAAAGTGCCTTGTCGCCTTTCGAGCGAATTATCGCAAATCCTTTATCATCAACGCCTCGTTCGTAAAGTACGCCCGAAAGTCGTTTTTCGGTTTCACGCAATTTTATTCGTGCTTCTACTCGCTCGGTTTCCAAAATGCGCTGTTCAATCACTTCGGCACGGCGCGTTTGCACAGCAAAATAAGTTTGTGCAAAGGCAATTTGCGATTTGCGACTGTCGCCGTTTTGTGCAATTAAATAACAAGCGTAGCGTGTGAGAAGTATTTCATCTATCGCTTTTTCTGCGCCAGAGCCAATCTCGACCATTTTGCTGACGTCAGCAAAATGGTATTGCACGTTCTCGCCTGCATTTTGACAAGCATCTTTGGCTTTGTCAATAGTTTTCACAAAGTTACGCCATTGCGCATAACCCAAAAGCACTTGCAATTCTCTTGCACTCCAACATTCAACGCCTTCAATTTCGGCAGAGGCGTTTTCGAATTGTACAAACAATTCTTTGATTTCGTCTGATTTTAACATAGTTGTATTTATGTGATTTTTTTCTACAAAGTTACTAAATTTTTCTCAATTTTACCGCCGCCACCGAATAAACAAATAACTCAATCCAACATTAAAAAAATCGTGATTTCCTATTCTGTCGTAAGTCAGATGGTAGTAAAAAAGACTCCAACCGATTTGCCCTCGAATATAAGCGGAATATGTGAAATAATCAAAATAATATCCGATTGATGTACCAAATCCTATCGAATGACCGAGCCAAAGTTTGCTCCGAAATCCAACAGTTCCGCCCCAATTATCAAAATTGTTCAGAGTTTGATAACCTGCTTTGAGTGTGAATTGTGTTCTTGACAGTAGCGGTGTGCGAACGGCTGACGACACATAAACATCGCGATGAAAAAAATCTTGTGAGGATAAATTGTATTGCACAAATCCTATCGAAGGCGTTGTACGCCATAGTAGCCGATTAAAAAAAAGTGAACTACTACGACTCCACATTAAATTTGTCCCAAAAGAATAATCTGTATCAAAATTTGTTTGAGCATTAATTTTGTAAACAAATTTGCTTGGAATTCGTACAATCGGGCTTTCATCAAATCCATTGCCGAAAGACAAGCCAAACATTGAATTGGTAAAATCGTAATTTGCGCCAACAGAAATACGCCTTATTGGGCGAACGCATAGGCAACCAAGTCCTCCAATCATAATTGCATCCTCTTCTAAAACGATATTGAGAGTTGTATCTTGCGTAATTTTTATCGTTTCTGACACCATTCCCAAAAATGAAAAAGTCAAAGAAGTTGTATCACGCAATGTGGTAATATCAAATTTGCCGTCGAAATCCGATATAATGACACTGTTCGTTGTTCCAACTTCCACTATACTCGTGCCACGCAATCCTAAACTATCGTCAGCATCAAAAACCACTCCCGACACATTTCTCTGTGAAAAAGCATCGAAAGCAAAAAAAGCAAATATGAATAACAAAAAATATCTCATAATTTAATCAAACAAAGTTGGTTGGTCTTCCTCCAATTTCCTGATAATGCTCAGCATCACGGCTTCGCGGATGAAGCGCGAACGATTATGAACGCCGTATTTTTCGACATAGCGATTGAAAACTTTGTTTTCCTCGTCGTTCAGTGTGAAAGCGTGTTTGTGCGTTCGGAGTGAATTTTTCTTTTTTTGTGCCATAAACAGATAGTCAAAAAGTCGGTAAATCTTGCTGTTGGTCGGTTTTCGGTTTTTTCTTTTTTTCGACAATGGAAAATCCTTTTTGCAAAAACAAATTATTCGGATAAATATAACGCTGACCGTCTTCGCCGCGAAGGTAAACATAAAACGATTTTATATCCTCCACTTCGGCGATGGTGGGAAAGTCTTTATCCAAAATTTCAATTTTAGTACCGATTTTCAACTGCTGCGTGAAAAACAGCACAAAACCTGTTGTTACATTGCTCAACACCGACCACTGTGCAAAAAACGCAACACCGATTATCGCGAAAATTGACGAAACCGCCAAAAAAATATTCTGTGGTCGAACACCCCAAATCGTTATAAGCAAGATAATCAGTGTAATTACAAGCAGAAAATTCGTTGCTTTTTTCATAAATGCAGTCCTCGTTTTGCTCATCGAAGTAAAACCCGAATAACTTCCTATAAGTTTATTGAGCAAATAACGCACGGTTGGAAAAAGCAAAAGAACAACAACCGTTGCAATTACTCGAACCAAATGATAACCCA
>Ga0123352_10022415_pt1 | contig 10072 bp, 5 predicted proteins | sample TergutLab28metaG_FD_89700 | JGI IMG/M metagenome (GOLD analysis project Ga0123352, IMG submission 89700) | Labiotermes labralis P1 segment gut microbial communities from Petit-Saut dam, French Guiana - Lab288 P1 | ecosystem: Host-associated > Arthropoda: Insects > Digestive system > Gut ...
ATCCTCCCTGCCCCTGAATTCGTTCAAAGCAAGGTTAACGTTACCCGTATAACTTCATTACTGTTACAAAAGGGGGTGTTATTTAAAAGGTTTTGTCCCCCCCCCCCCACAAAACTCAGCATCAATTACCTCACAACACTGTAATTTGTCGCAATCCACAAATACACAGTTTTACAGACACAAAAAAAACTTGACTGATCCTCATTAGGCCAACACACAAGTGCGTTACATTTCATGAAAATGTAAATACAAAGTTTTTTTTGTGACTACATTTTGACAGAAGGTATGATTGTAACCCAACTGTCTACTAATGCAGCAATCTCAGTTTAATGAACTGTGTGGGTTACGACAAACTGACGTTTCATGAGTGACTTACTGCTTCATTATCAATAATATATTTTATTTCATGGCTCAAGCAAGCTCCCTCCCAAAAGGCCAGCATTTATATGCCCCTTTCCTTCCCCGCTTCTCTTCGTGTTGCCTAACGGTTATCAGGCCACAATAATACCAGAAGGGTACCAATTTACATCATCACTGATGCCACAATTAAAGAACATACCAAATGAGCTGTTATTATAAAAACAACCAGTCACCTGAGGATGGAAGTATATCCAACTCCCGAACCACCTCATAATACAAACAACTGTATGATCACATTATAACGATTCCATCTCTGCTAGAAATGCTGATGGAACATATACACACTTACTAATATTAATAGAAGAAGTATATGTTAAAGTAATGAAATATATGGATTATCAAATCACAAATGTACATACTGCCAAAGTTTGGCATTTATTACTAGTAATCACTAATAGAAGAGTTATTGAAAATTCAATCTAGATGTATTAAATAACATTCATGGAGGAATTGTGTAAACACTCACATTATATACAGTGTTTATATATATATATATTATATATATATATATATATATACACACACACACACACATACATATATACACAGTGACTCCCACATAATATCAGTAAACAGAGGCACAAACTCTTCTACAGGCCTGTTCATAAAATTACAAAACTTATTACATTAGTACCTAACACTGACTGTATTAAAAACAATCAATTCATATATGTTTCTTCACAAGGCCAGCACATAAAAGGGGAGCAAAACTTTGCTGAATGCATGCAGCTATAAAAGGATGGTGGAATAGTTCTGTTCGTAGTAGTAACTTCTGCATATAAGGTTATACATACAATATTTATGTATGATATATAACAGGATCACAGAGACATCCACCCATGTGTTGTATTTAAATATGTCACCTGTAGTATATTACACATTTTATGTTTTGCTTTTATTCAGCATAATATACTCACCATGTTACAAAATTTCTGATTTCCTGTTCCGATGTTTTATAAATTCAGTAATTCTTACAGACCTGAAATTACATGATGGATGCTGTTCTTGACAAGGGAGTAGAAACATACAATTCAGAATCTTCCATATAATCATGGATATTTAACCAATTGTCTAGCTTTTCTGCTGTACATTCAGTTTGAAAGATCCATTTGACTGACTGATAATTCGTGTACTTGTGGTGGTCTCACAATTCGGAAAATGTGACTTAAATGCATACAATACATTCTTTCTGTACATTATGTCAATTTTGTAAAAGCTTCTGACTTTCAAAGGAAACACAACACCAAGATCAAGGCAAAAATACACGAATAATTCACAATATTACCTAACAACTATAACAATAAACATCACTGAGCACCAAACTGGAAGAACATGCCATTCATATTTTTCTTCACAATCTTTCATAGTGTTTTCTTGTAACACTTTACCAGAAACAGAGAAAGACAAAGAGAAAGAGAGCACAACACACTTATTTCAACTTTAGATAGAGAATAAAATATATATTTACATGCATATTAATCACAAACTCTATAACTACTACTCACAAATGCAGCCTTCAGCACTCTTGTGACATCATCATACAAAACTCTGTACTGCCTTCAAAATTCTTTGTCAACACTATTAAAATATCTCACTTTCAGCTTGTATCACACAGTTTTCACTTTTTGATACAGTAATAACAAAAGAATACAATTAAGTCAGGAACTTATTTCTGAAATGCAGATTGAAAACAATCTCTATGAGTTTTAAAATTTATTTCATGACACTCAGAAAACAAGAAAAAATAATCACATTTCAAGAAAAAAAGAAACACACACTTTATCATGTTGAGCTGTAATGTCTACCAAAAGAAAATTACACTGTAAGTGTTCTGTAATGGAAGCAAAGGTGCCTGCAAAATGGAGGACTTCTTAAGGCAATCAAAACAGTCACAGAGTCTTTCAATGGAATTTGTACAATGCCTCCCAAGTTACTTAACCTACTGTCAATTAACACTGTCTGCAAGACATGGTTGATCACCCTGTTCAAGCATCCATACTTCTCCACTTTAAGGTTCACACTCAAATTGAACTAGAGTATTTTATCTTGTCTTTAACAGACAACAGTGTGATTCCCTTCTTTGGATCACAGAATGCATTTTGTCTATAAACATCGAACATCTAAAACCATGATATCAGAGCAATGGCTGGGACTTTCTGCTATTTAAATGTAGCCTCAAGGGCAGGAAGGGATTCTTTATGGAAGGAAGGAATATGGGGACTAAATTATATAACAAACTTCCTGGGTACATAAAAGAAAGAGATAATTACAAGACCTTTAAGAAGGAACTGAAATCACTTCTTCTTTTGCATTCCTTTTACTCAGCGGAAGAATTTGTAGCTTTGTAACTATGTGACTTCGTTAGCTGTGTGTCTAATTTAAGTTTTATTACACTATATACAAGCGGTTCTGAAATCATTTGTAGAATACTATGTTCGTTGCTACTGGACTTATCTCACTTCTTGTATAGTGCTAGAAATTGACGAGTCCACAATCATATGTATGATATTTTGGACTAATAAACTAAACTAAAATAAACTAAGGGTTAATACCACAGAAACCAACACTGCCCAATCTGATAATGGCATATGAACATTCTTGTGATGAATGTTTAACATTCTCCTTCATCTCAGGCTTATAAAAACCCCACAACCTGTTGAGGATGGGTCTGCCTTTGTCTGAATGTCAAATAGAGAGAGGGGAGAACATCCTCTGGGGAGCCCATTAGAAACAGTCTCTCTCAATCCCTCAAGTCTACAATTTCAGTAAACATTTTTTTGAAAAAAGAAATGATCTAGAAAGTAATGTGGCTTGAAATATTTGTAGCAGTTGGTTCCACAATTTACAATTGAAAACTTCCCTATTTGGACAGCGCAAAATTATATATCCCAGGAAGTCCGTTAAATCTCCATCCAGCACTATTCAGAGAATATAACACCAGATTTTACTGTTACAGTTTCATAACATACAACTAAGTTCCACAATTTCATGCTAATAACAATAACTCTGGAACAAAAGGCCAACATGTGAAATAAATGACTATCTTACAAACTTTTACATCATATAGTACAATATATTTACTATGATTTTTCAGCGGACTGTGCTGCCTCCATCTTCAGTGTGCCAGAACTGGGCTGATGTGGAAGCTGATGTAATTAGGAGGAGAAAACATGTAGATCATACAGGAAGATGTCAAGGCTTTGGCCAATTGGAGACCTGCCTATATAAACAATGTAATTCCTCATCCCAGTCACTTAAGTAACTACCTGAACCAAATTCAGTCACTGAGGATACAACACAGTTCTCTGAAAATTCAGAACCAATTAAACTAAATGGCATAAAAGCTCAGATGATTATCACTTGAGTAACACAGAATGCAAAAACCTGAAACCTGACATGGGAAAGAAATTCTGCTGATGCATCAGTAAGTTAACTCAACTCCTCAACACGTGTTGTTATGAAAGTCACAGCAAACATGAACTGATGCTTTCCAGTGCCAAGGCCTGAAATTATGACATAAGAAAGAAACACCTGCAAGTACTGGGCCATAAAATAGTCAAGATTTTATGTACAGTGGTGTTCCTACTTTTACAAGGGAGAATCCATGTGTACCCATAAAACATGTTGCATTCCAAACATAACAAAAATCTATTACCTTTACAAACTTAATTATATACAAATGCATTCTCCAAACTCTGCAATGAGGACTCAGTTCCATACAGTATTCATGGCATGCTGAGTTCTGAACCCAACAAACAACCACTTAGCATCTAGAGCAGCAGTTTTTAAACCTCTTTAGCTGAAACATTATTGGTGTAAAGTGTTAAATTTCATTTATGTGCCCCTTAGTCTCAGTGCAAAATTCACTTATCCTGTTGCAGTACCAACTTCATTTTCAGCTGAAACCACACCTTATCATGAATTATAATTACAGCACCACAAACATGACTTTTTCACTTCAAACAACCTTTATTTATTGCATGGGCAGAAAATGCTGTACAAAATAAGATGACAATTTGTTCATTTAATGCTATTAGACCTGTGTACAACTCCACATATGTCATGAAGTTACATGCACCACCTGTCCAGAATCACTGATCTAGAAGTTTATAAATGAAATGGTGCACTTGGCTGAGAGTTCAAGCCATTACAAACAAAATGCCTAAAACTGAAAAAGCCCTACAGCAGTGTATATCCATCCATATCTCTTACCTCAGCATCCCATGATAATTATGGGTGATACTGAATACACAGCACACACTTGATGTTGTGAATGTTTTTTTTTAATTTCAACACGGTCCACTACGACTCTCTTTTTACAGGCATATATTTTTTTTCTCTGTTTCATTAAATACACGCCACTCAAAAATATCTTTTTATGTATAGTTTATACACACTAAAATAGGCAAATCGGTACTATGTAATGTTCTTTGTTCCTCACAGACAAAATTAACAGCCCAACACCCAGGAAGATGGATGAATGAAATATATCCTGTGGCTACTTCTGTACAATAAGTTTTTTTTTTTTTAAAGTACAAATTCAGGGATGGAAATCCCTGATGGATAGTTCACATATGCACTTGTTCAGTCCTGTTCCTAGGTGTGCTTCTGTATGCACACAAATTATTTCTGAATAAATTGTAAGAACTTTGCAACTCGTTCACAATCACCATGTATAGTACTCTATAATAAACAGTTGTGACAAAAATATATTTACTGTGTACTTCTCTGCAACAATATAAACAACATTCTTGTCCTTAGTCAAAATATTACTCTCAGTGTGTTAGAGTACGCTCCAAGGAAAAATAAATACTTCACAATGATGACAAATATCAACTAACATACTAAAAATGTGTACACATAAATCAAGTTTTAAAATTAAATCTTGCATTTCAGTTATTTGTAATGCAATATTACCAACTATCAAATCAAAATAACTACCAACATCACATGCGAATTACCAATCGATTCCTTTCTGTAAAAGTGTACATTAGATAATGTAATTTATAAAACACTGCACAGAAAATTCTGGTCATGGTCACATTTTCTACCAAAACTGTGTCTAGAATCTTATTGTCTGCTTCTAAGAACTGGTTTACTCTACACACAGTAATTAAAATAGATATACTAAGGAGATAAAACAGAAATGCAAAATAATCATCACAAGTGAAGAACCAGCAATGTCTGTTGTATAATTCATTCACTTTTTATGAGCCTTCATCAGTACTCTTAACAAACCTGCTTCTTGCATTAAGTAAATTTATTTTTAATTAACCCTAAGTTTTTTGGTAGATGTATGTAAACTGATGTGATGTTAATTTCGGTTCACTACTGGTCCTTGTGGTATTATGCTACCACCGCCAACACCGAAGCAGTAGTTTAAGTTTCCTTCTTGAAGACTGAGAACCTGCATAAAACAAGAAAAGCAATACAATTTTTCTGATACCTTACATAAACACTATGAGACATGATGCAGAATGTTTGTCATAATCTACTTTGGAATTCAGAAATGATAAATGAAACATGATTCAAACACACACACATACACACACGCAAGTACGCACGCATGCACGCACACGCACACGCGCACGCACGCGCAAGAACTAACGCATATGCGCTCATACACACACACACACGCTTGTGCACACGCGTGTGCGTGCAACTTGCAGTTGAAAATGAAGCAGATGTGATGAGTTATTTTGACCATTATATTTCTCCTGAACTCACTGAAATAGTAGTTGACCAGACAAATTTATATGCACAACAGATCGCGAAAATGCCTCGCCCCGTTACAAAACATGCATGTAGTGAAGAATGGAAACCAGTATCAATAATCGAAATGAAAAAATTCCTTGGTTTGATTTTTGTAACTGGTATAGTCCGAAAACCAAAATTAGAATTGTACTGGTCAACGAGAAAAATTTTTCAGACTCCATTATTTCCACAAACAATGTCTAGGAACAGATTTAAACTTATCCAAAGGTACCTTCACTTGAGTGACAATAATGCAGGAGGAACAAACAAAGATCATTTGTACAAAATCCGTACAATTTTAGGCATTGTTGTAAATAATTTCAGAACTAATTATACACCAGACAGGGAAATTTCTCTTGATGAAAGTATGCTTGGTTGGCGGGGTTTTTTGTGATTTCTTGTGTATAACCCCAGCAAAATTACAAAGTACGGCATACTGGTATGGATGGTTTGTTGAAGTTCAACTGGATATATTTGTAACTTGCAAATTTATGATGGTAAATGTGGACCTTTGACTGAAATGGTGGGTCTTCTACTTGAGCCTCATGAAGGGAAGGGTTACCACTTATATCAAGACAATTATTACAATAGTGTCCATCAAATGAATGAATTATTACAGAAATGAATTAGAGTCTGTGGAACAATCAGATGAATCGTAGATTACTGAAAGACATGACAGAAGAGGCAAAAAAGTTGAAAGTTGAAGAAAGGCGAGGTAACTTTTCATAGGAGCCAGGAAATACTACTCATCTCACACCAAAATAAGAGGATCATAAATATGATTTCAACACTCCAAATGGCTGAATTAATTGAAACAACAATGGGTGTGGCAAAGAAGGAACCTAAATGCTTCATAGATTACAACACTCACATGCACGGTGTTGATACAGAGGACCAGTATCTGACTTACTACCCGTTCATTCATAAAACTGTCAAGTGGCCTAAGAAAGTATTTTTCTATCTTCTCCAATGTTGCCTTTTCAACAGTTATGTTACCTTTTCAAAGAATAATCCCAATTCCAGCAAATCATTCCTAGATTTCATATCAGATATCACAGAAAATCTGATACACACATCAGATGCTGTATCATCACCGTCATCATCATCTGATGAGTCGCAAAGGTTTGAGTAGAACACCTACACCTATTCCAACAAAACCTGCCCCAGAAAAGACCCCCCCTGGCAGGCTTGATGGAAAACTAAAGAATCACAAACTGGTCCATATTCCACCCACAAAAAATGATAAAATGCCGACACGAAAATGTCGAGTGTGTGTGCAAAAAAACATCAAGAAAGAAACTAGATTTCTCTGTGCTCAGTGTGGTGTTCCTCTGCATCCGGAAGGCTGCTACACACGATATCACACGCTGAAAAATTACTGAAGATATGTTCTATATTTCAAGTCTTTATCTCATTTAGTTTTCGTGTAATTATTTTTTTACTGAAATCTTGAAAGAAGGGGTTGTGGACCCTTTAAATGGCTGGCACTTTAATGCCCCTGGGTATTTAAATAGCTGGCAGGGAATGTGTTAATTGGAAAATTTGGATCTGATATAAGAGGCGATTTTACTTTTATTAATAAATTGGGTAGTAGTGTGATAGACTATGCATTAGTCCTATGCATTAGCTTATGAAGGCATAATAAATAAAATATTAGACTTTAATATTGAGGTAGAGATAATTAGTAGCCATATGCTGCTGTTATTATGGTTAGAAAACATAATAGCAGGTACAAATAATAATATGAATATTACTTGTTAGACACAATTACAGAAATTAATAAGGTACAAATGGAATGATAACTATAAATGTGTTTTTACCGAGAGATTGACTAACACTGCAGGGAGAATATACGTGCATGGTACATAAGATGCTATTACTAAAGGTAAAGTAGATGAAGCAGTAAATATGTTAAATGGTATGATTAGGACAGCTAGAAGAGAAATGAAAATTTAAACTACAAAGTTTAAAAATGGGATTATCAGTATGATAAGCAATGTAAAGGACAGAAGAGAGAAGTTAAAATGGCACTGAAAGGGTACAAAAAGAGAAATGATGAGAAGGGCAGAAGCGGTATTGTAGTTGTAAGAAGAAATATGTAAAACTTCTAGAAGAAAAGAAACAAAGATGGTTGGAAAAGAAATGAGAACAGATTAATTATTTGATCAAACAAAAAGATAACAAGAAAACTTTGAGCAACAGTAAAACATTTTAAGGAAGTGTTTAAATACTGAGACACTGAAGTTAGACAGTTGTTTAAAACAATTTAGTTTGTTGTTTAAAAAAGAAGATAAGAGGTTAGTACTAAACGAGGTTCAGATTTTGGGCCCAGATTACACACATGAACTAGATGATGATTTTACAGTACAAGAGGTGAACAAATTTATTTTGAGTATGAAAAATAACAAAGCAACAATGCCTGAACACATACTGAATGCTGTTGCCTGTGTAAGGACAATACTAATGGACTGATGTGTAGTACACATGGGTTCATGTACATACCAGGATATGTACTGAGGCTGAGGGTCATCATGTGGAACTTTTATTGTAAATTCAGCAACAAATACTCTGTGTAAGTGCTTGTCCACTTACTCTTTATGTTCAACATTCAGGTAATAGTAATGGTAGCACTTGAGAGCTGGACCTCCCTATGTTTATATGACATTCCCGATGAGGAATGACCTCGGGAATAAGATCATGATGTAACAGCATTAAGTTGTCACTCTGTACATACATGTATTAAACAACAAAATATTCATATAACTTGCCATTACATAAAATTATGTACAAATCCGCACATGTTCCAAATGTACAATTATCTTCATAAGAGTCCACTGTAATTAAAATATATAATACTCATATATGCAATTAGTGGTTCCAATCTGATAAATCATTCTGAGTAACACTTCTACTTTGTTCATTTTGGATACATATCCTTTAAATGTAACTTGGAAAGCAAGCCTGCATTTACGAACACAATCTACATCATCTTCACAACTCTACATGATTCATAAAAATTTAGGAGTATCAATAACATTTCTATTATATGACTGTAAAATATTTACAGCAATCAGCAGTTGGTATATTACAATACAGTACTATACTAAATTAGAATGGTGGGTGCAGTCACTTGGGTTTGACAGACCTGAAACTAAATGGCATGATTTTCAAACACAATCTTCAGCACTGCATTTATAAATGTAAACAGTCACATAACATGCCATGACTGGTAGAGAAGAGGGGGCAGAGGAGTAGGGGGACAGCTGTACTCACTCTTAAACTCACAGCTACATGGGAGTGGGTGGTCAGTGCCACATCCTAGCCATGTTACCCTCAGGAGAGAACCCAATACCCACTGTAGAGAAATCTGTTACCTGTAGAGTTAGAGGTATAAATAAATTTGTCCCTGTAATTAAACAAGTGGGGGTCGCAGTGGCACAGTGGTTAAGGTGCTGTGCTACAAATCGGAAGATCGCTGGTTCGATCCCAGCTAGTGTCATTGGAATTTTTCATTGATATAAAATCCTTCCGATCGCACTATGGCCCTGGGGTCGACTCAGCCTCTAACAGAAATGAGTACCAGGAACATTTCCTGGGGGTAAAGGCGGCCGGTGTGTAAGGCTGACTCCAGGCCTGTAATGGGAGTACTTGAATTAAACAAGCCAAGTAAAATAAAGGTACATTTCACCCTAAAACACACCATGAAGGTACAGAGGGGGAGAAGAAATATACCTCTACTTTTTCTTTAACCTCAGCGCTAGATGGGGGTAGGTGGTCAACAACACAATCCCAGTGCTTTACAACCCCCCCCCCCCCACAAAAAAACCCCCATACCCCCTCTTAAAAATAACCCACCCCACCAAAAAAGCGTAACGGGAAGCGGTTACAAACAACCCAA
>Ga0123352_10022417_pt1 | contig 10072 bp, 5 predicted proteins | sample TergutLab28metaG_FD_89700 | JGI IMG/M metagenome (GOLD analysis project Ga0123352, IMG submission 89700) | Labiotermes labralis P1 segment gut microbial communities from Petit-Saut dam, French Guiana - Lab288 P1 | ecosystem: Host-associated > Arthropoda: Insects > Digestive system > Gut ...
AATAACTCTACACACACACATATATATATATATATATACACACACACACACGTACACACATATATATATATACACACACACACACACATACACACATACAAATAATCTGTTTACAAAGTAGTACAGCTCTCTGCTGCTATGCGCCATAGTATCACTGTCTTCTGTGTCAGTCCATTGAGTTGGGGAGGCATAATGCACTGCATTCCTTCTCAACATCTACTTACTGCTGTGCATGTTGTAACCCACAATTTTCTAATGACTGATTTGACAGAACAAAGCGCCTTCATTAAGGTTGCTTCAAACTTGTTATCCATGATATTCTAACAGCTTGTTTGATGGCAACGCATCTTCATCAAGTTTTACTTCAAACTTGGAAAAACTGTCTCAGAAAAACTCAAAATACTCAGAACATTTTTGGTGACGATGCCCATGGAAAGGAAACATACTTTTGAGTGACTTTCTCAATAACAACATGGGGAAACTTCAGTTGAAGAGTACAAGCATTGCTGTTGCCCTCTGTCCCACAGGTTGAACCAATGAAAACATGAAGAATATTCACAAAATCATTAATGAAAATTAATGAAGCACAAATCAAAGCTCACTGGCATATTAGGCCTCTTGCTTGGAACATTCCAACAAACTCCAATGCATGAATTAAACATACACTGGACCTCAGAGTGGTCTGTACACTGGTTGCTCACCACCAAGCAGAAGTGGCAGCATGTGTCTGAAGGCCAGTAACTGCTTCTGAAATGACTACAACGTCCTCTTTAGTGTTACAACAGGAGATGAAACATGGGTGTACTGTTAGAATCTGGAAGCAAAACAGCAGTCCTCACACCGAAAAAAGGCCATCCTCTCCACGTCCAAAGAAAGCAAGCAAGTAGGTCAAAATTAAAGAGCACACTGGTGATCTTTTTTTCACTGTGAGAATACTGTTCATCACGAATTTGCTCCTCCAAGCCAAACAGTTAACCAGCATTATTACTACTGGAAGGTTTTACAACATCTGAGGGAGCAGGTCCACTGAAAGCATCTGGAATGACAGCAGAACCAGGACTGGTTGATACAGCTTGACTATGTGCTGGAGCACATTGCTGTGTGAGTGCAGGAAATTTCAGCTGCTACAAATATCACCGTGGTTCCCTGCCCTTCTCACTCACCTGATGTGGCTCCCTGAGATTTTTCTTATTTCCAAGAATAAAATCACAGTTATAAGAACATCATTTTCAGGACATTCCTGCAATTCTGCAACAATCATTGACACTCAGATATTAAATTCCAAAAAGTCAGCTCCAGCAGTTCTTCCAGCAGTGGTACAAATGCTTGACCCACTCCATAACCATGAAATGGGACTAATTTGAAAGGGACAGCAATTGACAGTAAGAGTAGTAACCTTGTATTTTGTTATTGACCAAACCCAGGAACTTTTGGATATTCCCTCATAATTACAAGCACAATCCATCATCTGTGATGACATAAACATACATTATTTTACTAATTACCAAAAACAATGTCTAAAACTCCCCCATCTTAGTCTCACAACAACAGCCAACTCTGACACAAGAACTCAAAACTACTCCAATACAGCCACTAAAATATTTTTATAGGCAGTTCCAGGAAATATTATATTGCTATTGAACTGGTGATAAATGAGCTACTTGTTCACAATGATCACCTTGTAATGATGAAAAACATACACTGATTCCAATTACCAGAATTATAAGTAATAAACTAAACTTGTACATAATATTAATGAATCTGCAACTCATCTAAATGATAAAATACGGGAATCAGTGTTAAACAGCCATAATGTACACTCTACATTTAAAATATTTCTAAACACCTTCCTAAGAATTTTTAGGCAATTTTTCCTGCCAAAATAGGTAAAATGGTAATTGAAAATAATGGAAAACTAAGGGTGTCCAAACATCTTACAAAGATAAATGACAGCAAAACTAGTTACAATCAAATAAGAAAAATTTGTCACAGGATATGATGCAAGGCACTAATTCAAGTCATTAAAGAGGGCAAAAATATGCATTGCAAAAATTGACATTTAACGACACAAAAGCAGCAAGAAAAACTATGAACAAGAAAACAGGCAAGTATTGCAGAGGCAAAGAAAGCTTTCAACAAAAATTAATCACCATATAATATATAAACCTCGATTACAGCAAACTTTTTCACTTCTTACTTCTTAAAATTTGCAGAAATTATGAACAATAGCAACAGAAACTCAACAACAGACAATGTACGACAGTATCCAGTCAGACTAAACCCTAAACTTCCCTACATATAAATTTTATACCAAAACAGCAAATAAAATATAAAAAAAGAACACAATACACTCTCTCAAATCAAACAATTAATGGAGAGATGACAAAATACTAGCTACATTACTTGAAAGCTGCACAAATTATATAAATGTCATTCAGTTATCGGTATAATCAATCAACAGCAATGGGAGCTTTCCCACAGTAACTTATGTATTCAAAAGGGAAGCCTCTGTAGACAAAGCACAAACATCATCCAGCATATCCAATTACAGCTCAGTTTCATAAGCAAAATTTTTTTAAATACTTATGAAAATTATGGATCAGAAGGTAAAGTAATTTCTCAAACACACACAGAATCATCCTTGCTAAGAAACAAATTGGATGTTGAAAAAAATTCCTGAACAAAAACAGCTTTTCTGTGAAGGTTATTGCACAGTCTTATTCATAAAAAAATAAAAATAAAAAGCTCAGCTTTACTCAGAAGTAGAACACCTTGTGATCTCACTAAAGCATTTACTGTACAAATCATAAATAACTACTAAGAAAACTAAATGTTATGGACTTTGGGGTATAGGTTTGTATCATCCTTCTGTGACAGAAAGGTTAAAGCAGAAATACCATCACCAAATTGAAACTACAGTATATATTCTAACTGGGGCAATGCAAAATATCAGGTTCCCCAAGGTTTAATACATGGTCCTCTCGTCTTTCTCATTATGTTTATGGGCTACTCCCAAACACCTCACAAATAATTCAAGTCACTCTTTGTGAACTGCCTAATCCTGAAGATAAAAGGCACTGTGATCCTTCAGAAAATTGGGAACTACACACCCAATGACATTGTCACAGCCCAAAAGATTTAACTGAATCTTCAGCAACATACCTGTGAGAAACACAAATCTCACAAATCTATAGAATTTGCAGATGATGCAAATATTACTATTCCACATCTAAAAATTGACAACATTCAAAACTGCATGAGTGATGCCTTCACTATCTTGAAGACAAGGGTTTAAAACCAGTAAACCATCACACTTACAATAAAAGTCGACAAAACAAATGTCATGACTTTTTTTAATAACAAAATATTTTTACATCTAAATATAGGTTATGATCACAGAGCAGTTGAAGATTTGGGAACAAACAAATTTCTTTGCTTAGCAAATTGAGAGTAACTTCAACTAAAAACCTTAAGCAAAGTTGAGCAGGCTTTTCTATGAGGACAGTCACAGCATTCACAAAACTACAAAACCTACAATTAGTTTATTTTGCTTATATTTACTCCATCATGTCACATGGAACAGTTTTCTGGGAAAACTGGACAACAAAATATTTCATGTTGTTAAGAAAATTATCAGAATCTCTGGTAGAGAAATTATTAAGAATTTTAGCATTCTTCCACTTGCTGGTGAATACTTATTCTCAGCAATATTCTTTATTGTATATGACAATGAAGAATTTTGAATGAATTCAGATGTACGCAACATATGTTAAAGACTTCCATATGCCAAAGAGTAACTCCAGTAAATATAACACAGGTGGTTACTAGACTTAAAATAAGTTATTCAGTAATCTTCAAACTACCAGAAAAAGTCAAAATGATCAAATAAAAAGTATTCAAGCCACCATTACAAGAGTATCACACTCCTTCTATTTTGTGCAAGAATTTTCCTAAATTAAAATTCCAAATTAGCTTAAAACATTAAGGTAAGAATGGAGATGATCTGTGACATGACACTGGGATTAGTCTTTGAAAGGATCTATGGAACAAAAATAAATTCTACTTATCTGTTCATCCATTACAATAGAGCAGTAAAACTCACTGATGTAAAGACCTCAAACTTATTTGCATAAGCTACCTCATATCTTGCAGGTATCAAGAAAGTGAAAATCTACTACACTCCATATCATTTTTCAGACATGAGTTTAAAGAATGTAATGAATGAATTCTGTAATAATTAAAAGTCATTCAAAATCATCACACCTGTTTTCATAAACTCATCACTTTATGTCTGTAAGTGCAGGTACAAAGATATTTATTTAATATGTATAAAGATTTTAATAACCAGGGGCACACAGATTTTCCAATATTCTCAGAGAATCTCAAAATTCTAAGCAACAGACAGGTAACAAGAGGCAAGTTCCATACTGATGATGCACTAATGTAAGGCACCACTGTACAAAATTTTCATGCCACCATGACCCAGCACTTGGGATTTGTGCCCCACTGGTACTCATGGACATCCAGCTCACATGCTATTTACCATTACAAGCAATCACAGGATGAACATAAATACAGAATTTACTGGAATGGGAGCAACACAGTTGCGGCCTAGTTCTGGGGTACCATGACGCTGTCCAAGTAACTCTTTTAGAAATTCATGTTAACAAGAGAAGAGGACACTGAATGTAATTGAACAACTGTTTTTTAAACCATTACAAATGTAAAAATGCATGTTTTGAATGCCCAGTAGCACATGAAGCAGATTTGCGGTGTCAATGGCAGTAAAGCTTCTGGGCTATATCATAATGAAGTCTGCTACATGGGTAGAAATATTTGATACCTCAATTCCACGTGCACGGGATGCGGATGGCAGATACAAGAGTTCCTCAGATAACCTCAAAGTGAAATTTGAGATTCACCACGTACATACCATTTTCTGCTTCTATCTGCAGGGTAGAACAGGCGGTAGTTTCCTCTTCAATGTGGCTGCCGTTATGAGACTACAAGAAGTCACATCCCAGAGGACAGTTATCTTCATAACCTCAAACGTTTGTGCCATCGTTATTTTCACCGATTTTCAGAAATGTTTTTATAGTATCCGTTTTATAACATAATACTCGTTCTGCTTACGGATTTACAAAATGGCCTCAAATCAAAAATATTACGGGCCATCGCTGTATTTCTTTACTATTTTAAATTAAACCAAGTATTTCACCAGTTCCATCACCAAACACACGTTCAGTGACCTTACATAGTGTTGTTCCCATGTGATGAGCATACATAGACGCCGTGTTGGAATCGTATCAATTAAGACACATGGTTCATGTGAACAACTGCCCTTGCAGTTATTAAAATAATGCGTCGGATCCGCTGAAGTTATCTAATATGAAAACGTCAGATACTTCAAAACATTCCATCGTTTTCCTTTTGGAAATCAGCCACAAATAAACCTCTAGTACCAAAGAGATGCAGCTACAAACTACGCACATACTCAGTTCGTTTGTACTATTTTGCAATCAGATGTGTTTAATAACGTACTGTTACTAATCCTCGTCAAGTCCGAAAGTGTAATTTTAGTCCCGATTTTTTTAAAGAATGCATTATACGAAAGTTAAAAAAAATTCTTTCAAACTAACGTATCAGCTGATAAGCACATATTTGTGAACGGAAGGACTTTTAAGGCTTCGTGTTATTTGCATTTACATACGTATAAGACAGGACGTATTAATTGCAAACGATGAAAATTATCATGGAATAAACTGCTGGCCCATTCTTTTACAGACATTAAGCAGGAGAAGAATATTGAAAATAAGCAATAAGAAAACGAGGAAAATGGGTATGTTGGAGCGTGACAGTATGTGCATCAAGGAGTAAAAATCACACGAGGACAATTCAACAGTGCATGGCGCTAAACACATAAAAGGACTGTCAAATGCTAAGGTACAATGTAGACTTACTGAGCCTCCATTTCGTGTATATTCTTCTGTGAAATCTGCAACTCCAGGTCCAGTGCTTCATTGCGATGTTTTGCTTCAACAACATTAACCTCTCTTGAGTCTTGCATTTCAAGGAAGTCTCGAATTTGTTTCTTCTGTTCTTCAGTTGACACAATCAATTTCCTCATCTCCTCGGCGACTGCAATATTACATGATAAAATGCTGGATTTCATATTCTCCATAATTCTTTGCTCTTCGTAAAACTGATCACGTTCTGCTTCTGATGCTTGCTGAGAAGTTTGGTTGCGCTCAACAAGAGCACAGCTTTGAATCCCTGACGTCTGTTGAATTTCTTGGTTAATTGATGAGTTTCCATCGTTCCTAACGTTATGAAGATCTCTTCCCTCTTGCTGGTGAACATCAGGGTGTAATTCATTTGATTTATTATGCACTCGCTCCATCGTGTTGCTTACACTCTTACAGAAAATTAATACAATGGCGGTAATAGTTTTATTACGTATAACTGGAATACTGAAAAACAACACTGGTTGTATAGCTTCATGAAAATTTGATTGAAGATCTGCCACTATCTCGCAGCACTGGCATTTAATTCTACACCGTTATAACTACATACTTTCCTTTACGTGGGTGGTAAATAAAGTTGACGTTACGGAACTGCTGGCAAACAAATCAAACATTTGCTGGTGAACAGAATACAAATGTCGCGCTCGGGTCTGCGACGGCCCACTGAACTAGAATGCATGGAACGCACTCATCCTGTCGGCAGTGAACACCACGCAAAATGGATGCCGTGATAGAAGTAATTAAATTACGATTGTTTTGAAAGAAATTGTTTGCTACATTTACAGGGTTGAAACTTCAGAAGTGCGATCGGCCAATTTCTAAGGCAATGATAGCTTCAAATTAGTGACAATAGTCTTTACTTCAGAGTACAGGAAACTTCAGTGTATTGTGTTCTGAACACAATTAGCCCATAAGCAATCATATCTGAGCTACTGTCCAAAGACAAGCTAAATGTCTACAGCATTGTTTATTTTTTCTTTATTTCTTGGAATTTTGTACAAGGTGCTGTTTTCAAACAAGTTCTCTTTATCAACAAATGTAGGTTTATTTCAGTCACATGTTGGGCATATATCACTTACTGTACAAGAAGAATGACAAATTCTTGATCCAACATCTACAGGAATCCCAAACTGTATTGATGTACTAATAAAGAACATGTGACACACACACACACAAACAGGAATATCGTGACTGTGTTCATTTTTCCTAGTCTATCAAGCCATTCTTGCCCCTTTTCTTTACTCTTCTTGGGCTTAAGTCTCATTAAATGATTCCTTTCAACAACCTCATACTTTGTGGCTCAGAAATGCTGAAAGGTATACAGCCAGCCTTGTGCAAATGTATCACAAAAAACTACGTTTACTTTTTTTTTGCACCATGCATTGTAACAATTATACAATATGAACCAACAGATGCCTTTTATTGTAATTTCGGCATGTAAAACATTTATTCGATACCTGAACATACACCTGTCTTGCTGAAGATGAACCCTTGGGTTTGAAACATGTAGAAGACATAAAAATTGAAATAGTAATTTAGACTGGATACAATTTGTTGGTTTATATTGTATAATTTTTTACTTTACTTGTGATTATGTAAAGAGCAACTTCTGCTTTTTTTGGTCACTTTTGACATATTTGTGTATGTTTCACCCTTAATCTTCCAACATAGACTCTTGAAACACCTTTAGTCTTCTTGTTCAAATACCAGATAAGGCATTACTAATTGGGATTCTCTGCCAAGTATCAGACCTGCAAACAATTCAACTCAGTTGTCCTTTGCTGGGCACTGGCCTGCTCAGCAACAAAGTTACTGATGCAGTTGTCAAGGAAGCCACTCTACATGAAAGCCTAGCATGTAATCAAGCTCTAAGTACTGAAGTTCCGCTCTACGCTTTGCACACTGTTTTCACACCCTGGCAAAATAAGTGGACTAATACAAAGGGTAACAAAATGCAGGCTTTGAAACCATCCTGTGAGTATGGCAAGCCTCCCCCTCCTTCAGACTGACTAGCAGGAAGGTCATGATTGCATGAATTTAGATCACCCACACTTGCTTGACATATGGACTTGTTTTGATGGACAGCTTGTACCAGTTTTTATGTGTGGGGTACCTCCTGTTTTGCAGCATGCTTCTTTCACATGTCTGTAGTATAAAAAACAAAATGTCTTTCATCTGCACAACACATTGTCCAACATTCTTAGTTATGATAAAACACATGTCAAATGTTTTAGCATTTGTGAGCTCTTGGAATTCATTTAATTTACATTCATGCCTGAAACCTAAGTATTCTCTCAATTTTCTGAACTTAATGTGAATTGCTTTCTAGGATCCCACTGATAGGACAGACTTTTTATTTCCTCACATACTTGTCTTATATTTATATCATGTTTTAATCCTTAAATATCTAGGTTTGATCTGACTTTAAACACATCTCTACAGATTAACCCTTTAAATTCTGAGTTAAATCCCACCTGCCATTTGCAGGCATTATTATGAGCTCACCATATTCTACACGTTAGCAGGATAAGTGTTAACATATACATACAAATTATTCATTTCCTTTGATATGACTTTTATATAGGCATATGTAGCCCTCAACGGTGATGTACATACAAATACATAATTATGCACACATTTTCTTTACTTTGGGCACATAGTTATTTCTTCTTAACTGAACTATCTCTTTTCCTCCCAAAGCTATTTTTATCTAATGTAAATTAAAGTTAACTTTGTTAACTTTTAGGTAATTAGACACTAATATCCCTTCAAATAATTATTTCTTAAGAACCACTACATGGGAGCTTTTGCCAGCCACCAGAAACACAAGGTAGTTGAATGGTGGTGTAGATGATCCTCTATCGGGTGAAATATTCCAAGAGCCTTCATACAGGAGCTTGTGCTGGCACTTGACAAGTAATATATGTCTTGAAGTTTGCACACCACCCTGATGATGGGGTTGGAGTTGGTCTCAGAAAAGTCGGATTTCATAATCCACCTGATGCAGCTGTCTGCCCAAGAAGACCTTATTGAGATATGACGAGTTGCTTGCATGTGGTAGAGCAGAAATGGAATGTGATGGCACATGGTGACGCACGGGAGGGGAAGTGAAGGGGAAAGATGCGAATGGAGTGGGTAGCCAGCAGCTTTGCACTGTATGTCAGAACACGGTCTATCCAGCACTACTACCAACAATAAAAACATGCGACAAGCTGGCTAGCAGCATGGTAAGCCGTGAACTAAGGAGTAACATTAGACAATTTCAACATCACTGTTTCCATATAACTGCTGTTGACACAATGAGTTCAGTTATTTCCCGTATTATGATATATGATATGATATATTTGTCAACTGCAATTGTGACACACGGTGGCAGTGGTACAGTACACATTTACACACAAAAGTGCGGGCCGTGCCCCATCTTTGCAAGTTTTACCCTGGCATTTGCCTTACAACTGAGGAAAAAGCACGGAAAACCTCAGTCAGGGTAGCCGAAGAGTGCTGGTATACATGTACCAAAACGCACACATACACACACCCACACATTACAAAACCCACACATACACACCACACATTACAAAACCCACACATACACACACACCCACACATTACAAAACAATTTAAAACAACCACAGTACAAATGAAAACAGAGTACAAGATATACCAAAATGAAATAGACACAATATAATCAAGTACCCTCAGTATAAGGTCAATGACACTTTTATCCACAAGAACTTCACTGTAACTCACTTCACTCGCTGTCGCTGACGATAGGACCAACTTCTTGTATATCATCATTATCTTCACAACTAACTGTAGATTCTGATGTGTCATCATTATCATCATCATCGTTGTCGTCATTGGCGTTGATTGTGATTCTTTCCATGAAGCTGTCCATCTTGTGCTCTCTACTCATGTACTCTTCTTCCACAGTTTTAGCATGTCTGCATACAGCAGCCCACTCTTCCATTGTCACAGCGGCAAAATTCTGCTCTGCCAGTTGTTGAACATCTTGCAGCTTAAAAGTAACATTTTTCGCAGCTATTCTG
>Ga0123352_10022419_pt1 | contig 10072 bp, 5 predicted proteins | sample TergutLab28metaG_FD_89700 | JGI IMG/M metagenome (GOLD analysis project Ga0123352, IMG submission 89700) | Labiotermes labralis P1 segment gut microbial communities from Petit-Saut dam, French Guiana - Lab288 P1 | ecosystem: Host-associated > Arthropoda: Insects > Digestive system > Gut ...
CCAATCCTGTAAAGCAATACCACCATACTTTCGGATGTAAACCTGATGATGGCCACATTAGGCCGAAACATGTAGTTTACTTCATCCTTTATTAAACATCTTTTTAGATATTGTTGTGTTATTCACTGATACCCACACCTATTGTTGCATAGAATAAATTTATATTCCCCTTTCACGAATTCTCCTAGTGTGCTGTGTTTCTTTTTCTCGACTTCAAAGGCTTAGTTTCGATAGTCTGCCTATGGCGTGTGTGTCATAATTTACGCGAAGAAACGTACATTAATCTACTTACCACAGAAGGCTCACAGTAAACGTTTTATGATTCAATACAAATTAATTTGATGTAATGCCCTAATTTAAATGTGTACATCACACAGTCATTGTCTCACCCATAACTATTCAGCAAAACCATAGGATGATAGGTCTTTTGCCTCTCTATGTATGTCAGAATCACGTCTATTCACGCATTCTTATAATAAAACCAACCAGATACACTAATTTCTCAAATTTATTTTTGGAATAAAACTCTACATGTTTCGGACAGTTCCTATGTCCATCATCAGGAGTTTTTCACTGCACACACAGCAAACCTGTATGGCACATACCTTTGCTGTGTGTACAGTGAAAAACTCCTGATGATGGACAGAGGAACTGTCCGAAACATGTAGAGTTTTATTTCAAAAATAAATTTAAGAAATTAGTGCATCTAGTTGGTTTTGTTATAAGAATTTATCACGATGCACGGTCACCTGAACGTCAAATATTCACGCATTATTTACGGAAAACTCTGAATACTTACAGCCATCGGCACGGCCATCAACTTCGCAGACACATTGCCTAACCTTTCCGGTATCTTAGTGAAAGGCAAACATGAACACGAGTTCGGTGTCATATCTGAGGTACGTGACCCCAGGAGGCGATAAGGGGTAAGGTTAAACTTTGTTCACTAATTTAAGAAAACTTCCCATCATCTCTACAGCACCTTCTGGATAAGCTCATAGTGACAAAATTTGTTAGAAAGGTGGGATATCTTTACACGAACACGAGGATTTTATGTGGGTAACTTAACAGTTACTCAGAAACGATAACTTGTTCCCTAACTTAATTTTGTAGATTCAGAGAGCTAATGCGGGGCCCAAAATTCACTGTTTACAATCAGAAGGCCTGGTACATTTCAAAACCTAATTCTGCAACCTCTGAAAGTCTATCAGAGGGCATAAATAAATTTTATATATTCACAAAAAAATATTACAAAACCTAACAATTCATTAGTTCAGGAATATTATCGTAGGTCCCAATTTGTGTACACTGAAAGAATGTAATATACGGACCATCGCAATTAAGTAACATTACAATTAGAATGTAGGATTCAGCTGACTTCTACAGGACCTGATGTAATTCTGTACACCAAAAAAAGGCTAACTTAAGTTATAATATAATTCTGTACTTGGTTATTATTTGACCTAACTTAAATTTATAGACACATAAATGTTACTACTGGATTGAAATTGTTTACACTAAAAAGGCCAATATAATGTACAACTAACTTCTGTACACGAAGGGGGGCTAGTGTATGACCTAGTATAATTGCACACAGTCAGAAAGCTAATGAAGAGTCTAACTTATGCCAATACACCCAGAAAGGCTAATACTCTAATTCAATGCAAATTATACGCGCAGAAAATAAAGTAGTATCTAAATTAATTCTACGTGTTAACTCTTACCCTGCTAACGTGGAGAATATGGTGAGCTAATAAAGCCAGCACATGGCAGATGGGATTTAATTCGGCGTTTAAAGAGTTAAACTTACGTCCACTTCCATTTTAAGAACGTCATTGTATCACGTCATAAAAAGATAAACTTACTAGGATTTAAAGCAAAAAATAGTAAGAAAGTGACCTCGAAATTGCTTTGATGAACATTAGTAAGGAGACTGGTCAGGAAGTAAATGTTTAGGAAACTAAGCGTGTGGTCTTGCTTCGAGACCAGCACGCAGGGAAAAAGAACAACATGACGGGAGGTAATAAATCATTTGAAAAGGTGGAACATTTCACATGTTTAGGCACAACCCTAACAATTAAAAGATTATTTATGGAGAAATTAAAAGCAGATTGAAGACAAGGAATTCTGGCTATATTTCGGCTCAGAATCTTCAGTCTTCCGGTTTGCTATCTAAAAATATAAAGATTAAGATATACGGAACTATAATTTTGCCCGCTGTTTTGTATGGGCGTGATACTTGGTCTCTCACATTGAGGGAGAAACACAGGCCGAGGGTGTTCGAGAATAGAGTACTGAGGAAGAGCTTTGGGTCCAAGAGGGATGAGGTAACAGTGGAGAATGAAGACTGCATAATGAGAAACTTTATGGCATTTACTGTCCACCGAACATTATCTGGGCTGTCAAATCGAGGAGAAGGGGATGCAAGGGGGGGGGGAGGTTGGCGGGCACGCGGCACCTTGGTAAGACTGGAGAGGTGCATACAGGTATGGCAATAATTATCCAACAAGATACAGCAGAATACAGTTTATTTAAATCTGTCAACTGCTCAACATGTTTCGGGTGATATTTCACCCATCATCAGGAGCTCATAACACTGTATCTACAGTATATGACATTAATGAAACATGTACTGGGGTGATATACCACCCGAAATATGTTGAGCAGTTGATAGATTTAAATAAACTGTATTGTGTTGTATCTTGTTGGATAATTATTGCCATATTACACGACGGACGGTCCATTGAACATAAAAAAATTGCATACAGAATTTTGGTGGGCACAAGGGGCAACTTGGAAGAGTTAGGCTTGTATGGGGGTGCAGTATTAAAACGTATATTGAAGAAATGAGATGGAAAATAATGAATTGCATTGGGCTGGATCAGGATGGGTGCAAGTGGCAGATGTTTGTGGATAAGGTAACGAACTTTCGGTTTGCATAAAATTCAGGAAATGTCTTGAAGAGCTGACGACATATTAACTCCTCATAAAGGACTCTGCTCCCTGGACGTAGTTATCCCATTTTGAGTAGAAACGGTTAATTGATAAACACCACTATTAAAAACAAGTTTATTTATTAATTAACACTGTGATTTTATTAATGAGCTACAGTTTTTTGCCCCCAAACCGCAATTATCAGGCTTGGTACTTGGTTGCGAATGATAATAATGCTCTTGTTAATCTTTAATTTATATATATATATATATATATCCAAGTATTTGCTAAATCGTGACTTTAAACACCTCACTTTTATAGACATATGACAAGATGAAAATAATCATAACTATAATTTTATCTGTTGTTTTTACGGATATAATACTCGTTTCTTACGGTAAGAAAAAGAAGTAGTTTGAATTTGTGAAAAGGGGGTGTAGATGGGATAATCGGGTATACAGGGGAAGAAAGTAAGAGAAGAGTGGAGGGAAATCTATTACAAAGGGCTTCAGGCTTACATTTTACAGATTTTCGGTTGGATGCTCGAACCAAGGCGGATAAGATGGGAGACTAAAAATGTAAAAAACAATTTTATTCAGAATATATGGGGAACTTTTGGACTAGACGAACTGTCATCGGGTCCTGAACGGTAATGTTGTGGAGCAGCTAAACAGTAACTTATGGCCTGAGACCAAATGTTACACTCACAAAAAGCAAAATTGCTGTAGAGAATTTAAATACTGAGTTGGAGTCTGAGACCAAGTTTCACACTCGTAAAAAGCAAAATTGCTATAGAGTATTTAGATATTGACTTGGCGTCTGAGACCAAGATCCACACGTAATATTGCTGTAGATTATATAACACTGACTTGGCAACAGAGACAAAGCTGCACATAACAAGTAACGTCTTATTGCGCACAAAGCCCATTATTCACCGTCTGACATGCAATATCAGCGAAGCGAAAAATTTAATTGAAGTCTGTACAATATTTTTCGTTTTTTGAAACGATATTTTACTTCAGAGACTTCTCCAACTTCTCATATCTTCTGCTGTGTTTTATCGCTGAAACTTTCTTCCCTTTGACAGGTTTTGGATGACTGCTAGTAGCAACGCAACAATCGGTTCTTGTTATAATTAATTCTTAAGCTATTTGTTGTCTTCGATTAGATCTTTCCGAATAAGGAATATAGAGTCGGAAGGGGCGATTACATTTGTGAGGAAATTTGTATTGAACATTTTGCAAATAGTTATGAAGTTTTAAGTTCATTCCTTCTTAATTCCCCCCCCCCCCCCACATTCACGACAATAATTATGCCCCCTTCCCTTCCCTTCCCATAAGCTTACACCTTGGCCCTTCAAAAGCCGAAGTTTCAGCTGCAGAATTTCAACATAACGTCTTTTATTTAAAAATGCTGTAAGGCAGTTTGTATGCCCTCTACGTCACAATCACCACGCCCTGTTCTCCCCCGACAGGAGTTTTGAACTTTATAACAAACCAACGCACTTTTACGGCTTCTCCAAATAATTGGAGTCGTTTTGTGGAAACAATAGGCTCTCTCTCGTCCCTCCCTAGTTTATAAATTAATGCCCTTTCTATCGATAAGAAGAGCAGACAAAGAATACCAAGTGCGTTACAAGTCTTAAACTATTCCAACATTTTTCGAATTTAAAAGACATTTAAACTCCTTCGGTCTTCATTATTGTTTAACCGTTCAGAGCGCAGCGGTATCTATATGCACTGACTAATTTAACAAGTAAAATTATCTGCATTTTCTTTAGACGCTGGCAATAAAATATCATCAATTCTTTAGACAGAATTGACATTTCGCTTTCTATGTTGGGGAAATGATAGGTTATCTTTGAGGTTGAAAGGTATTTTCATATATATTATTGAGATGAATCTCGTATTTCTTAGAAAAAATGTAGGAATTCTTTGTAGGTATGGAAACCACCAGTGTTTGACTTAATTCCAAGTTTATAAAACTTGCTTTGAGGATTAGCGTTAAACTCTGTAGGATAGGACCGCCATTGTGTTGAAGATATGCAAAGTGAAGGGTCAGGCTGAACTATTATGTTATAGTATTATACAGAGTGGGCCACGAAAAAGTAGCCCGCCTTCCGTTTTGCAAGTGTCCTTGTGATATTCTCTCTGGCGATAGTATATACAGTATATTGCACAGAGTGTCTGAACAGTTAGTCAACAGTCGTGCTGTCACCATGTACAGGTATACCCGATGTAACATAGTGATTTTGATGGCTGCAACTGTGTGGCTGATGTTGTCCTTCAGTTCCTGTATCGTGTGCGGATTTGATTCGTATACCGTACTGTTCAAGTGTCCCCAGAGAAACTGAAGTACAACATCAGCCACGCAGTTGCAGCCATCAAAATCACTATGTTACATCGGGTATACGTGAACATGATTAGACGTGCGCAGCTGTTTATTGATGTAGGAGGCAACCACTTTCAACATCTTCTATGACGGTATATCCTTTCAGCATTTGGCTACTATATTAATTTCTGTATTTACTCTATGCTACTTTTTCGTGGCCCATCCTATATAACTTTAACGCGCCACGTGTTTTGGCTGAAGTACAAAAAATCATCATGCCGAAACACGCTGCACGTTCATGTTATATAATAATACAACATAGACTGAGTTCAGTTGACGGCCTTCACATTTAGCTTTGTATTATCGTTAGGTAAAAGGTACATTTCATCTCACAACGGGATATGGAGGCCCAGAGGGGAAGTAGAGGTATAGCTGTACTGTTTATTTAACTTCGGCGTTTGATGGAGGTGGATGGTTAAAACCATGATTCAGCCTCTTTATTCCCGGGAAAGAGACTCAGTAAATATTGTACAGGAGGCTAATTGGGTCCCATGGCCGAATTGGACGTTTACGGAAAATCTCCTTCCTACCGGGATTCGATCACCGGACCTTCCAGCCCGTAACGAGTCACTGTACCGATTGAACTATCCCACCTTATCATTAAGATTAGGGACAATTTGTTTTTTCCATTTCAGGCTTCTGTCTCTTGTTCTTAGCTTAACCATCTAACAAAAATTCTGGTATCACTGTCTCTTCTGAAACACGTGTTTGTTTGTTTCTTTCTTTAATAAGTGATGCTGGCTGTTGAAGTGAAGCCTTTAAACTACCATGTTTGAAATTTGTTATTGTCTCTTAGTTTCCAAGCTTTGAACAGAAGAGCTAAGCATAGGCGAGTGGGGCTCAGATTTCTTAGTGCATGGTAAATAAGGCATCTCCTTGTCGGACAGGAGACAAAATTATAAACTCATGAAAAGATACTGAAACAGACGGGATCTCTTTAATTTTTTGTAATCTCTATTAAAAACTGACTTTCATTTGCTTTTCTAGTTGTGGTCGAGCGATTATCAGCCCTGCTACATACTCGAGTTGTCCTGAGTTTAATTTTTCGGTCCTGAGATCGGCTTGACCTACATATTCGTATTCCTAAGCATTACTTGCAGATAAGTACGATGAGAGTACCTCAGGCTGGGTCATGACCGCTTCCTTCCCCATCCTTTGCAAGTCATTATTCATTAATATTCCCACAGTAGGAGGCTACGTAGTCCAAGATACTCGTTGCGTAATTGAACATGTAATATAAAAAAGAAAGAAATCAAATTCGAGTAATTTCACGTAAATCCATATTTAGCTGTTTTCAGTCAGTGGCCACATTTTATCATCTTACAACAGAATACTTTCAACAGTGCTCTAAAATATAGTTTTCCTAATTTCTTTGTGAATATTTTTATATTTTCACTTTCGATTACTCAGAATTCGGCCGAAAATTCAACTTTAACGACCACAACTAAAGATCCTATCTTCTCTCAACTGACTCATACAACACCATTTCTCATTACATTTGTGGGTTTCTTCTACTATTTGGAGAATTTTTTTTTGTATTTCTGTCCATTTTCATTTCTCTTCCTTTCCTTCGCTACAGAATTTGCTTCAATTTTTTCCCCTCCCTGGACTACTTCCAGCATCTCTTCTTGTATCTTGGCAGGACGTACACAGCTTCCTGACAGCAGAGACATGACGACGCCAGGCGTCGCAAAGGGACTGTTATCAAACAACTTCATTCTTTGAGACATAAATGTTTCCAATCTCCAATAGCAGAGTGCAATATTTATGAAAGGGCATTTCTGTATTAAAGCTCTTATCAGATACAACTTCGAAATGTGATAGCAAGCTATCACGATATCAAATTTGATGTTCTCGCAATGATGTTAATGACGACTGGTAAACAGTTATCGACTTTCCGGTAGTGATTATTGTCGCCATTTTCAGAGTCGAAGTGAAGTAACAAGAGTGAAGATTTGCTTTGGACTGCTTAGACTCTGAAAATGTAGGAAATTCTCCGAAACGTCGGCAACTATGTACCAATCGACAATGCGTCATATCTTAAAGGACTTGAATCGTCTTATGAAGATACATCTTCGTACTGGACCGAGATCGTGTCTCGAAGATTTAAATTTTGATATTTCCATGCAGCTTTAAATGTCAGTGTACTTCATTTTACTGTGTTGTGACTGTAGCATGTAATGTGTGATTTAATTTATAAAAACCCTCAAATGAGTGGAACTAATGCCTTTCTGGGGTGAAATGCTGTGTTATGAGTTGGGTAGGTTCAAATCTCATGACAATGGCCGCCACGGGAAACTCAGGTCTCCTCAAAATAGCAAATTTAAACTGTTTAAAGATGGCGGAATGCGGCTTCCACGCACTTTCTGTCACACGGAAAAAAAGATGCTTCTAAGCCCTTGTATTCTGCGTGGTATGGAAATGGATAAAGCGGTGCAGTGTATTCTTGGCATGCGCAGTGTTTCCTCAGACAATGCAATACTTCGGAAGTTCTTGGCAAAAAAGTTTTACAAACAGGGTTAATGACGAAGCAGTACACCAACGACAAAGACTTCATAATGTCACGTTTTTATAACAATCTGTTTCATTTTTATAACTTATAGTGTTGAATAAATAGTTATATACGTAACACCTGCTGTATTGACGGAACTCCCTCATTCACCATCAGGATAACTGCATGTCGCTGTATGAGGGATACCGAAGTATCGATTTCAGACCTACGCAAACAATGTAATAATTATAGTTAGTTTGAAAAAGTTATTTGTTTTCTTCATTAACCTAATAGGAGGGTGGGAATTTTATTCAGGATGTACGAAACAGAGTGGATTTGAAAGACGATGCTGTTGGAGAAACTGAACTGCTTATACTTCTCAAAGATAAACTGGAAGGAAGCGACAGATGAGGGAGAAGAGGAGAAATTCGTGTTTTAGGTAAGGAAAAAGGTAGAGAAAATATGAAAAATAAGGGCACAGGGCAGTAAATTTTGAGATTAAGATTTTCGAGAATAAGATACACTGTAGCTTGTTAGATAGGTACAAGCGCCGTGGAGACACAATGTGCCCGTATATGTAAGGGTACAAGCGCCGTGGAGACACAATGTGCCTGTATCTGTAAGGGTACAAGCGCCGTGGAGACACAATGTGCCTGTATCTGTAAGGGTACAAGAGACATAAGCAGCAGACTTCTTCTACTTTGATGGTGTACAATGTGCGGTCTGAGGAAAGATACGGAGTAATGAGATTAAAATGAACAGAATGAAAACTTCTGAGTAATAATAATCGAGAATATTTGTGCCAAAGCAAGAGGGAGCAGCAAGAGTATTGGAGTTAATTACATAAAGAGGAGCTTCATAAATTGAACTCTTGTACGACGTTACAACTGCAATAGAGAGGGAGAATAGGGTTGACTGTACATTTAGTACGCAATGATAGATCTGAAATACTTAGAGAACTCTATTCAGAAATCATATGGGAAAGAGAAACATTCAGAGAAATAGGCATATTTGGGGGGTTTTTATAGGAAAAGATGAGGCCAATTAAAATCTGTTTTATTAGGGCGCTAAGCTTATGGGTCTGTAAGGGACAGGTACTTTAGTGACCAGGTAAGAAAATGTTAAGTGAAACAAAAATTCAACTTTATGGAACTAAGTAAGCATTTAATGAAATCAAAGTCTTTGAATGACTTGAATTAAGGGGCAACCGGTGTAGATATTTGACACAAATCTCGTTCCACTAAATGTCTGATGAAACAGCAGTATTTAAAAAGGAAACAGACTTTTCTAAACTCCCCTTTTAAAGAACTCTTCTTACGTCAAACCAACTGATTTAAAAACGGAAGTAGCATTCACTTACGCGTCTTTTATTTCCTGTTGCAAACTTGTGTCTCTCTTTCTCTTCATTTCTCTACAGGCTCCAGACCAATGGGCAGGCATTTGTTATTCCGATGAAATACGGTTGTAAGGGGGTGAGTTGGGGGGCGAGGGATGAGAAGCTGTATGAATAATTACTGCGACATCACAGCCGTGTGCGCATGACAGTTGCAGTGACGTATTACACACTGTATATGTCGCATTACATAACAGGTGATGTGCCAGCCACAGGCTGCCGCTGAGGCGACACAGTGGCCGTAAGAAACGGCTTATTATCTCCTTACATCAGGATCTGTTTGGTTTCCTCGTTGCTTCGTTTATTTAGGAGCTCCAGAACTACGCACGAGATACGTCACTTTACATACAATCCCTTCCAGTCTGAATTTAGCGGGATCTGAAATAATTGTGTCCGGTATTCTTTGTAAGTGGGGACCGCGGTGGCACTGTGGTTACGGTGTTGTACTGCAAATCGGAAGATCGCTGGTTCGATCCCAGATGGTGTCATGGGAATTTTTCATTGACATAAAATCCTTCCCTGGGGTCGACTCAGCTTCTAACAGAAATGAGTACCAGGAGCATTTCCTGGGAGTAAAGGCGGCCGGTGCGTAAGGCTGACAACCTTACCACTATCCTGTGGCGTTGTCACGTAATCTGGGAACCTTAACTTCCTGGAACCCTCTGGGCCACTCCAGGCCTGTAAAGGGACTGCTTTACCCGATTCTTTGTAACTACTGGAGGCATTTACACAACAGATATTAAGAAATGGCATGAAGACATTCTGACAGATGGCGCTTTAAATTTAAACTGGAATGGAAAAGAAAAAAGTAATATAAAAGGGACGTAGGGCTTGTATTGCATCAAATAAAAGGTAACTGTACA
>Ga0123352_10022421_pt1 | contig 10072 bp, 10 predicted proteins | sample TergutLab28metaG_FD_89700 | JGI IMG/M metagenome (GOLD analysis project Ga0123352, IMG submission 89700) | Labiotermes labralis P1 segment gut microbial communities from Petit-Saut dam, French Guiana - Lab288 P1 | ecosystem: Host-associated > Arthropoda: Insects > Digestive system > Gut ...
GTGTAGTTTTTGCGGGTGCGACGTGGAATATTTTTGGGTGGTAAAATCGCCATTTGTTTGACTGTCTTTTTTGCCCCTTGCCAGAGAAAAAAAAGGGGGGGGGGGGGGGGGGAGCAGAACAGGTCTCCAAAATGCTGTCCATCTTTGATTCCGGATTGATGCTTCTCTTGACTTATAGAAGTTTGTAACGTTTTCGCGGTTAAAAAGCTTCAATTCTGGTAAGAGGGGGTTATTGATATTTTGTTCACTCCATGACTAAAGTACAAAGCTATGGTGTTGCCTGTGATAACACAACAGTCCACATGAACATAAACCATGTGTCATCGCCATCCTGAAATAAACCAGTTTAACCAACAAATTTGAACAACGGAAGTTATTAAAAATATTTAATTTGCGCATTTGATAGCATGCCTACAAACAAATCAATTTCTATAAAAAGAAAATATTTTTTTTTCAGTTATACACATCCTCAAGCTTTAAAGGTGAAGTCCTCTTGTTATTCCTTCCTCGAACCTAAAATTAATTTTAATGTTAGTTTTACGTACGGTACGTCGCAGTTATTGCGAGAAAAAATATGTTTTTATAATGCAGCAGTTCGACCCTTCTCCTATGCTTTAATCGGTATTGCAGCTGCTTCCTTTGCCGGTAGAATGTTACCTATATATTGCAGCACGACTTAGTCTATGGCATTTTCAACTTCGTGGACTGTATATTATCCTGAATCGTAATTTAGAATTTATGGAGGACTGTAATATATAAGAGTGAATAACTGGAAGTGTTAGTTGAAGAATAAGAGACCAACTTGATGTCACTAGTTATTATGTTTTGTTTCACTTCTTCTATGCTCAACATGTTTCGGACATTAATACATCCATCATCAGGAGCCTGCGACTTTTCTATTGAATCATCACATTGGTAGTGTGTTCTTGTTTCGATGTGTGTTGGAGTTCGGTGTGCCTGGGTTGGGGTGGTATCGCCTGCTATACAGATACCACCCCAACCCAGGCACACCGAATTCCAAAACACATCGAAACAAGAACACACGACCAATGTGATGATTCAATAGAAAAGTCTCAGGCTCCTGATGATGGATGTGTTAATGTCCGAAACATGTTGAGCGTAGAAGAAGTGAAACAAAACATAATAACTAGTGACGTCAAGTTAGTCTCTTATTCTTCAACTATCACAATGATGCATGGTCCAATATACATAAGATTAACTGGAAGTGTTGTTTGTGGAAACTATAACTACAGCAAATATTATGGTATTTTTCAGTTCAAATTTGAAACGATTTTGCGCGAGTAACAAGCGGCTTCCCTTTAGTACAAGAAGAGTGCCATTTGTCACTCCTTGACAGCAGTATATTTCGAAATGCGCCTTGACTTGATATTAAGAAATAAAAAGAAATGGCAATGTGACTGTGTACAGCAATACTGTTGTTGGAATAAAAGCAATAAACAAAGTCAATTTTTCCTGAACTCTGTATTTGTAACATTCGGCCAATGCGACACCGTCAGTAATGTTACCGGTACGCCGTACCGTTGGTTACCGTCACAAAAAGGCTCTGCTGGTAACTGAATAAACATATAAATATATAATGCAGGTAACTCGATAGAAAATTAAGTTGCATTGTTCTTTCTCAGAGGCATTAGACTTAAGTATTAAAGAACCGAAATTTACGACAAATTTTTCATTCCAGGTTTCGTAACATAGGCATATCCAGTGGCGTACCCAGCAATTTTGTTGGGGGGGGGGGTTCAACAAACTCAGTTGAGGACAGAGGACAGAGAAGGGGGATCTGGGGGCAGTAGCCTCCTACCCCCTAGTTACGGGTTCTGGAGACTGCTGTAATTTGGTACAAGAAAATTTCATTTCATATAGTAAAAGTTTCTTAATTTTTGGTACTTTAAGACTATTTATGAGACAACCAATTTATTTGTCATTGCTAATGTAAAACAATTGCGAACCGGCGGTAGTTTTGGAATTTTACTGCCTTTTTTCCGAACATCGTGGAGTGTTGGCGTCCTAAATTCAGCAATTTTTAACAGTTTTCACAATCGGGTTGTGTTTGGCACGATTTTGGAGGACCTTGGGAATCTCGAGGGGGGGGGGGTTTGAACACCCCAAACCCCCCTCGGTACGCCACTGGGCATATCATTTTACGAAACGACAGGCAGAGCACAGCCGTGCCTATGTACTTAACTGTAATGCTGTTGATTTCAAAACCCCATTATAGCAATGCGCAATAAAACGACGAACGAAAGCGAAACATTAAAATAGCGGATAAAATATATCTTTTGAAAAATTTAAAGATTGACCGAAAGGTGGTGAGAGACAGCTAGTTATTATATTACGATAGCACTCTATACTAATTTTAGTAGTGATAACAATCGAGGATGAAACGTATAGACTCATAAATTGACGTTTGGTCCATTTGTGTCCTGAGGAAGTTTCTGTAAGACTGAACTGAATTTGAATACGGGAATCAAGTTTTAGTCAGAAGGCGTGAAAGAGTCATTAAACTAACGTAATATACTGGTTCACATTCCTACACACTCTCCTGTTATAAAACGCGTGTAGTGCTGATAAAATTTAAAGTTTCAGAGAGAGAGGAATATAGAGGATAGCCTCCAGACATCGAGGTCGGCCGCGAATATATTGAATAAGCAGTCGTGGACGGACAAGAGGCGTTGGAACGCCACTCTTGGGGCTGGGCGGGGAGATAATGACTCCTTGCAATGAGCAACAGCGTGTTTCGAAATGTTACGCAGAATTTCTGACATACGAGGGCGGCAGTGAGACTTTGGTTTACGTTACGTACAGGGAATTTCTTGGCGAGGTGAGCGAAGGTCATATTCTGGCTCCTTCCTAATATTTCATTTTCGGAGAGGTCAAGGAAATAGTTGCTTTACATTAATTTTTTCGAATCTGTGTAAAAGGAATATACAGCCAAAAGAAAAAACATCTAGTAGAAAGGTACGACTTTCTTTAAACCAAAATAAGTTTTGAGAAACTACACGCACCTTATTAAAAGCACATTCGAATTACGTTGCATATTTTAATACAAACTACAAAACAAAATGTCACTATGTATTGAAACTTACATTCAAATTTCATTACGTATGTGGGAAACAGAAATGTAACATCGTTCCCATTCCACGGATATGCGATATGAACCTGCTCAGTCTCTCGGTCAGAGAGACGACTGTTTAGCTAATTCCATAACTAAATGATGTTTGTTTCGTTGCTCCATAAACGACACTATTTAAAACTATATGTGAACACGTAAAATATACAATAGATCAAAGAACAAATTCTATCACTTAGGTTGGTATTCCTGTTCCGAAACACGTAGGAGTTGATATTCAATACGAATGAGTTTATTTCATTGTATTTTATTGAGTGCTTTCGTTGGTTGCTGTATTACACATTACATTATATATATATATATACATATTATATTACATGGAATTAATGATTGTAAAAAAAAATTACAAGAAACTGTACACAGTACTTTGTTGCTTTGGTGTTTTTACCTTCTGTACATGTTGTATTCTAATTTGTCTCCTGTGTTTTGTTGCTAGTTTTAAGTTGTTTTGTGTGTAATTGTTGCTGGTTGACCGCGTGTATTGTTGTGGTTGTCTTGTATGTGTTGTTATCTTATGTGTATTTGTTGTACTATGTGGGCATTGCTGTTTTTTTTAAATTTAAATGCCGGACTGCTGGATAGAATTCAGTATTTGGAAGGTCCTGCGACCGGTAATCTCGACACAGGTTTTTTCTTGGATTCCCTGTGCCTAAAAGCGAATGCTGAGATTGTTTCCAAGATTCCAAGTTGCCACTACATGCTTCTCATGTAACCCTCCCGACTTAAATTTAGTAGTAACCAATTTAATGTTTTGTATACATGTAAAATGACCACTGCCACCGGGTAACAACCCAATTGCAGTTAATAATAATAATTATTATTATTATTACTGTTATTACATATAAGAAAATGAATGGTAAAAAGTAACATAAAATATTAAATGTAATTCGATGTTACACTTTCGTACTGCGGCACACATCTTTCGTAACAGAAGAAAGACTATGAGCAATTTTCCACGAAAATATTAAGATATACCAGGAAAAGAGTGACAGGAGGTTGGATAAGACAGCGTCATAAGGAAGGTTATATTTCGTGCACTTCGTCAAATGTTCAGGTGCGGTGAACGTGGAAGGTGAGATGAACTGAGCTGAGTAACACGCAAGGGGAAATAAGGAATCGATACACAAATTTAGTCTGAGAACCTGAAAGAAACAGACAATTTGGGAGACACTCAAGCAAACGATAGAATAATATTAAAAAGAATGTTTAATATGGGACACTGGATTCGGATATATTCCAGTTGCTGGCTCTTGTAAACACGATAATAACCCACAGGTCTAAACAAGACAAATAACTTCTTGAAGAAGTGAGAGATTCTGGATTCTCCTCAACGCACTTCATTTCAGAAAGTGTCAAGATGAATTTACACCCCGTAAAACTCATGTTTTATATAACAGTAAGAAGTAATCGGGTAATATATATTAATGTTCCATTATGTGGTGTTGTAGAAATTTCATTATGGGCTCATTAAAGGGTGGTACCAAATTTGAGTTTGATTACATTATATACATTTTCCCAGAGGAACGGGCACATTATCAGCTTTTATTAAAACGCCGCAGAGATGCTTAGTACACGGCTTATAAGTTGGGGATGGGCGCAGCGGCTCAGCTTTATGAAAATAATAGCTTACTTGTCGGCGGCTTGAGGTAGGGGGGCGGGGAAGGAGGGAGCGATGTCCCGTAATTTTCCTTCTCAAATTAGAATAATAGCTGATCCTGGCACAGGGATGTACAAACCACATTACTGAAGCCGAACACGGTCGTATGGTCAATACTGTGTATAGCTCTACCTTACACCTGAACTACGTTTACTGGCCTTCTCTCCTTACATCCTTACACGAAAGCGAAAGAAGATTGAACTAGGCCCATGACACCAAATGCTGTCTGGGAGTCACACACTTCATTTTGAAACAGATGATCCCTCGTCACTAAATTTTTTGTACGACTGTTCTGCCAATGAAAGCTACAGCTACAACGTAGTTTCAGTTCTACAGAATTAATGACAAGAATAAGGCCACAGCGCGAAATTATGAGGTGCGATCAGCAATATCACCTGCTACTGTACATTCCTAAAATGCAAACTTTAATGTAATATGATTATAGATTACGAAATAACACTTACGGTGGCCGCGTCAATATTACATGTAGTCTTTGGTTTCTTGATGAGTGTGATAACTAATGAACCACTGGAACTAGGCATGTCTAATTTGAGACGGATAGATAACCACCATGTATACCGACTGTGTATGTATTGTTGTAAGACGTTTATGAATATGGCGACGGACGGAGACGTGAACATTTTAAAGCCTACTAGTTACGCGATGCACCAACAAGTTTAACATTCAACAACTGTACGCTCTGCCCACACTGTATTTATGTGTTTTGTATTTATCTGAAAACAAGCAACTACTTGTGCCACTTACATCATAAACTGATTGGTTTATATAACCGAGATGAAAAGTGTTTACTGCGCGGTACGAACTGGGTCTTTTAATTAAGCAAACCGCGCTTCGTCTTTAAAGAGTTTAAAGTTACACCTCACAAAAATTATTGAATATTCTGTAGGTCCTATGTCATTTGCCCTTAAGCAATAATTATGGTAAAGTAAAATTAAAGTTGTTCCGGTGTTTAATTACGCACCACGCCAATAAGACGAATGAAGGAGGGGACATATACCTCCGCGTATTCTTAACTTCGTCACCAGATGGGGGGTGATTAGTTGATTTCATGTTGCGGCCCTTTCAAGCCAGATGAAGGTGCCCACTTTTCCGGTGGAATGGGGACTGTGCGGGCCCCCAGAGCTAGTCTGAATGCTTTAGAGAAAAAAAACCTCTAGTTCGTGTTGGGGATCAAATCCCAAATCTTCGGTCGCTCAGTCCGCCAGATAGTCACTATAATTATAACAAAATACTGGCCCGCAAATTTAGTCTGCAGGGGTTAAGTAAATTTGCATTGAAAACTTCGGCCAACGCGACGCTGAAGACGATACAGTGTTTACTTGCCTGCATCAACTGCTGCATATTGCACTGTGTTTAACCCTTTAAACACTGAATTAAATCCCATCTGCCATTTGCTGGCATTATTAGGAGCTCGCCATATTCTCCACGTTAACAGGGTAAGGGTTAATGGCTCTCATGTTACTGTCGATTTTGAAGGAGCAATGTTCACATGCATCTTAACCACTTAAAGTACGAAAATTATGGAGGTTGGTGGAGAAGAAGAAGAAGAAGAAGATGATGATGATGATGATGAATCTTCATTTCCAGTAGCTAGTTACAAACTTCAAGACAGTCTATATGACTCAGTGCAAGAGAAACTTTTTTTGTTGCTGAAATATTCATAATGCATTTGGTACGGCCACAGGATTAATTAAAAAGCATTTAATTGCAAATTGTAATAAAATCCGAATGGAAAAACAATTATCTAATACACCCACAATTCAGAATGGTCTGAAATAGGGATATGCTCTATGTTAGTGCTTTCTAACGCTACTTTACAATACGTCATTAGGGAAGTCCAAGTAAAATGGGAGGGACTGAAATTACACGGGAAAATTCTTATTCTGCTCTACGCATGTAACGGGAGAGTAGTGGTCGAAAACTATTAAGGATAACACACAGAAAACTTATTAGTTGCTAGTAGGGAGGTTGGTCTAGAGTGAATACTGAGAGATGGCAGTGTATACTCACATCTCATCGATAGAATGCAAAAAAAAAATATTAATAAAAGGGAAATACACAAACCTTTAAAAAAGTGACAAAATTAAACTATCTGCGAACGACACTAACAACCAAAATTGCGTGCAAGTAGAAATTAAGAGCACATTAAGTTAGAAAAATGTTTGCAGCCATTCGGTAGTTCCCTAAAAGTATATACACTATAACACAGAACTGAAATGTTGTCTGTTGCTTTATACGATTGGGAGAACTTCTCCGTAAAGGACACAGGCTTAGGGTGATCACGAAGTAAAGTTTAACCCCGTGGACTCCATGAAAGCATACAGGAGAAAGAGATGAAAGGGATGTATAGGCAAATTCACTCTAAACTCTAAGTAGGTGCGGGGCATGAGAATGACAGGAATATGGAGGCAATTCCAGAAAGGCAAGCAGCATGATTTTTATGGGGGTCGCCAAATCAAACAGGGTGATATGGGCGGGGCAATTGGCAGGTACGGGTATGAAGAGCAAAACTTTTGGGCGCGAACGGTTAAGGAAAGTAACATTTGGAAAACCCGGCATATATGGCATGCTAATATCAACAAGGATAGTTGAATAAAGAGAGACCAAATTGATGTCACTTGCTTTATTATTTCATTATTTACTGCTCAACATGTTTCGGATGTTAATACATCCATCTTCAGGAGCTTGCGACTTATTTGATGAGTTATTTCGTGGTTCATAAAAATCAAACCAAACGCAACAGTATGCAGATATTTATTTACTGCAAAGTCACTCTACATGTTTCGGGCGTCACAACACCCATCATCAGGAGTACTAAAAACTGTAAGCGCAGCCTCCGGTACAGGTCATAATATCGGTACAGCTACTTCCCTCCAACGTGGCCTGATCGGGACTGGCACAAACCAGTCCCGATCAGGCCACGTTGGAGGGAAGTAGCTGTACCAGTATTATGACCTGTACCGGAGGTTGCTGCTACAGTTTTTAGTACTCCTGATGATGGGTGTTGTGACGCCCGAAACATGTACAGTGACTTTGCATTAAATAAATATCTGCATATTGTTGCATCTGGTTGGATTTTTATTAACATTGAATTGTGATGCACGGAATCATGAGTTTAAAATTTGTTTCATGGGTTGTATTGTTCTGGTTCGATGTGTGTTGGTGTTACGTTGTGGTGTGGTGTGGTGTGGTGTTGTGTGGTGTGGTGTGGTGTGGTGTGGTATCCGTATGTAGGCTGAAGCACTAGTTCTTCAGCCTGCATACGGATACTACACCACCCCAGCCAAACCACAACGTAACACCAACACGCATCGCACCAGAACAATACAACCCATGAAATAACTCATCAAATAAGTCGCAAGCTCCTGAGGATGGATGTATTAACATCCGAAACATGTTGATTTTAAATAATGAAATAATAAAGCAAGTGACATCAACTTGGTCTCTCTTCATTCAACTATCAAGATGATGCACGGTCCAATAAACATAAGATCAACAAGGATCTAAAAGTAACACGATGAGAGAGGGTGGGCTCAATTTATCAGGTTCAGGTGCGAACAACTGTCGGACAGTTGAGAACACGGTAACGAAATGTCTGCTTCCAAAATGACGGAGAATATCTTGATTACCTGAGGAACTATCAGCCTTCTAAGAATGACTCTGCTCCAAGAAGTGTACGTGCATAGAAAAGGAACACTCGCAGCAGTCGCAATGCGCCCAGACGAACACCCTGTCGTGGGGAGCCGACCGACCCCCAACTGTGCTTAAGCAAGGCTTTGAACAGGCCGCTGCGGGCTCTATTTAAATGAATGTGCAGGTCCCTGTGTCCAAGCGGCTGTCTGTCCACCCGCCACATTAATTTTAATTAAATTTAATATTCGGCGGGGGCGGGGAAAGGGGGGGGGGTTGGTGGTGGTGGCAATATTGACCATAATTTGCTATTCATGGTAACAAGCAATATTCTGTGGTTCCTTTCTAGAAATGTTACGTGTCAGTAGATTTGTGGTTGGAGCAGAGGGTCATACGACAGGACGTGCAAATCAAGGAATACATTTTTGGTAAAAGTTAAAGTGTAATTTAGCTTACGTTTTTAATTCAACTCTTCCGATCATACGCACGAGGTATTTCGTTACGACAACAGGTTCTTCTGATTTCGGTTTACGAAGTGTTCGTTTTTTGCAGAGGATCAGCCAATGACATGTGTGAGCCTTCTGTCAGCAGTTAAATCTAATATTTTCTCTGAACAAGGAGACAGAATTTCCCACAGAAACACAAGTACGTATCTTCCAAAACTACATGGTTTAATCATTCAATCAGTACACCAACTTTTGCACATACATAAAATTTTTTACATTAAAACATTTAAAATCGCTCCAACATGTTTCGATCCTGAGATCATCTTCAGGGAGCTACACTGTTCCTTGGTAAAATCACACTTTTAAAGTGTGACTTTAGTAAGAAACAGTGTAGCTCCCTGAAGATGATCTCAGGATCGAAACATGTTGGAACGATTTTAAATGTTTTAATGTAAATATTTTATACATGCATTAGTTGGTGTGCTAATTAAATGACTACGAAATGCACGGTGCAACGATAAAGATACATGGTTGAAGGTCACAAAACATCATAACTGTGAGGTTCTCACAGATGTGAGTACCTCAGAGTTACTGCAGCAGGTCTGGAGTGTTCAAACAGGAAAAGGCATCAGAACCTGTCATGGAAGTGTTTGTGGTATATTTTACTGACAGTAGGAAAACTGAACAGAATTTTCAAGTAATACATCCCGTTGTGTTGAAATTTTTATATTACAATTGTAGCAAGTGATGCGTTTCACAGTAATGGATGTGAAATTCCCTACCTTATGTTAAAGACACACTGCAAACTGTATAGTTCGTATAGCACCGAATGTTTGAAAAGTATAAATTGGAAAAAAGTGTGATCGTGGCCTACTTCAAGGTATCTTAGGGAGTGAGGAAGAGTACGGCAAGTCTAAGTCAGAATAGCCTGCCACTGCGTTAAGAACAGAAACCGAGACATGAATGAATAATCCCAACCGTTCAGCTACAGTGTCCGGTTGTATTAGAAATGAATATTATTACAGTGTGAATCCTACAGACAAATAATTACTTACTTACTCCATGGTGCAGAGTCCTTCTTGAGAAGCTAACTGGTTTGCAGCTAGTCAAGAAATTCACCGCATTTCACGGAACCCGAAGGTTCATTACCGCACTCACAAGCGTCCGCCA
>Ga0123352_10022424_pt1 | contig 10071 bp, 4 predicted proteins | sample TergutLab28metaG_FD_89700 | JGI IMG/M metagenome (GOLD analysis project Ga0123352, IMG submission 89700) | Labiotermes labralis P1 segment gut microbial communities from Petit-Saut dam, French Guiana - Lab288 P1 | ecosystem: Host-associated > Arthropoda: Insects > Digestive system > Gut ...
TACCGAGACAATCCAGCATTCCGTTCTTTTTGTAAGTTTCCGTCTCGCTAACCATTACGTTGGCGGTTAAAGCAACAATGGGGATTCCCGTGTTAAGCGCGGCTATCTTCGACGCGGCTTCGTTGCCATCCATAACGGGCATAAATATATCCATGAAAATTAAATCGAAAGGTCTTTCGCCTCTTTCCATGCGCTCTTTGACAATTTCGTAACCGATTTTTCCGTTGTTCGCAACAACCGTTCGTATTCCTACATTTGCAAGATGGTCGCAAATAACCTCCTGATTCATGTGATTATCGTCGCAAACCAAAACCAACGAGTTGAAAGTCGGTTTTTCGATGGTTGATAAGTCCGTGCGAAAACTTTTGCTTTCGGGGGCGTCTATGGTTGCAAACATAATTTCAAAACTAAACCGGCTACCGATACCAAGTGCGCTTTCCACTTTCAGTTCGCTATCCATTAATTCCGCAATATTTTTGGTTATTGTAAGACCAAGCCCTGTGCCGCCGTAACTGCGTGTTGTGCTGGAATCCGCCTGCGTAAACGGTTCAAATATCCTTTTTACTTGCTCGGAAGTCATGCCTATGCCCGAATCCTTTACTTCAAAATACACCGACGCAACGTCTTCTACATTTTTCACCGGTTTTACCAAGCACGAAAGCTTAATAACACCTTCGTCTGTAAATTTTATTGCGTTGGACAAAAGATTTGAAAGCGCTTGATAAATTCTGAGCGGGTCGCCCAAGAATCTTTTGCCGGGAAGAGTTTCAACGTACAAACTAAGGTCAAGCCCTTTTTCATTAACAAGTGGCAGAGCGACAGATTGACAGCGCGAAACTACCTCCTGCAAGTCGAATGGAATTTCTTCCAGTTCCAGTTTGCCGGATTCTATTTTCGAAATATCTAATATATTGTTTATTATATTAAGAAGCCATTTAGTACCATCCGTTATTTTTCGCAGATAATCTTTCACCTGCGGCGTAATAGCAATTTCAAGCGCGAGTTCCGCAAATCCTAAAATACTGTTCATAGGCGTGCGGATTTCGTGGCTCATAACGGCTAAGAAATTTGACTTTGCGCGGCTCGCGCTTTCGGCTTCTTCAAGTTGCCAGCGTTCGGTTACATCGGAAACATATCCTTCAACTAAATATGGCGTACCATCGGGGTTTCTTTCTAAAACGCTGGCGCGTTCCCATACCCATTTTATTTCACCGCTCGGCATAAGAAGACGGTAGATATTGTCATACATTAAACCCGCGGTAATGGACGCTTCACATTTTTCAACCGTGTTGTTATCGTCATCGGGATGTATCAAGGCTACCAGCATATTTTTTATTCCGATTATTTCATTGGGCGCGTATCCCAAAAGTTTTTTGCTGCCCGCGCTTACATAAACCATCGGATATTCAGGATGTTTATATATGCACTGGTAAACCATTCCGGGTACGTTATTAATAATGGCTTCCATGCGGGTTGCTGTGCGTCTTTGTTTTTCTTCCGCTTGTATGGATTTTTCAGTCGCATCCACTAATTGCAATGAAGTATCCCGAACATATAATTCTTTTTCGTAACGCGTCATTGCACTGGCGAACAAAAGATTGCCAGCGTGCAATATAGAAATTTCTGTGTCTGAAAATTTACGTTCTTTTTTCCAATCGTCAAAACCGACAAAGCCCCAAAACCGGTCTTGCATAAACACAGGAACAACCAAAATTGATACAACATTAAGCGGTGATAAAAAATTTTGTGACTCTTCGGGCATATCACGCATTAAACCGTTTATACATTCCCCTTTTGATAAAATATCATACCAGCCCGGGAAAACTTCTTCGTAACGGTACATATCATCCGAAGCAAAGACGGTTTTTGCTTCAGCCCATTCATATAACTGCGAACAATAAAGCTGTTCGTCTTTAATATGATTTTTCCACATATATACGCAGTCCACTTTTACCGCTTTTGCCATTAACTCCATGCTTCTTATTATTGATTCGTTGAACGATTCGACTTCGGCGTTAAGTAAAATAGTGGCTATGCTGTTTACCGCTTGCAGTAATTTATCACGGTATTCTATACGCTGCATCATTTGATTCTGCTCGCGCAAATCGCGTGTGTATCCTGCTACGATATAGTCGTCCATGTATCCGATTCGCGCCAGAATAACATATGCAGGTATCATTGTTTCTCCGTCGGGCATTTGATGCATCCAATCGAAAGAGACATATCCCTCTTCAAATGCTTGGTTAGCAAGTCTTATGGCTTTGGCGTCAGAGCGCTCTCCGCAAGGCTGATATTCCGGTGAACACTCTTGAATAAACCGTTCTGTGTATTCTTTTTTATCTTTGAATCCGTAAAGCTTAACCGCCGCTTGATTGCAGTCTATTGTATTAAGGTCTCTATCCCATAACTGCGTACAAATCGGGGAGGAATCTAACATCATCGTGGCTTGGGTGTATGCTTTGTGAATTTCTTCTTCGGATATCTTTCTTGCCGTAATGTCTACCAAAATACCCAATATGCCTTCGGGCTTACCGTCTTTGGTAAGAGGGGTTATATGCGCTTGGTGGGCACGGCGGGAGCCATCCGGGGCGATATACCAATATTCTTTGTAAAATGAATCATTGGTATTAAATAAATAATCGTTTTCTTCAAAAATTTCATTCAGATTTTTTTCAATCGGTGAATCTTTGTTAAAAATTGTTTTGCCGATTAAATCATATTCGACGGCATCTAATAAATCCAAAAATTTGCTGTTGCAGCTTGTATATTTGTTATTTAAATCTTTCGTGAAAACCACCGCGGGTATTGAATCATATATTGCGTTAATTGTAGCCGATTGCCCCGAAATGGTGCTGTCTTTTCTTCTGTTTCTTTCATACACAAACCAAAAACTAAAAATTAATACAAATAAAACAATACCCGCGCCAATCGTCCACCGCCATTGTATACGCGCTTGCTCTTCCAGCATTGCCGCGCGGTAGTCGTAAGTTCTGCGCATCCAGTCCTGTGTAATAACATCGTTATCAATCAATCCAAGTGCGGTGTCTATAATGTCACGTAATTCTTCCGCGTTTCTGTTTATACCGAAAGTGCCGTGTTGTGCGTCGCTAAACGCAAGGTTAACCTTAAAGCCCGAAAATTCTAAAAAATGGGTCATATATAAAAGACTGGTAGTGGAAAGCATTATCATGTCTATATCGCCGTTTTCCAACGCCGGGAACATTTCTTTCTGATCATCAAAAAGAACATAGTTTTTATGGTCGGGAAACCATCGGAAAAACATTTCGGTATATCCGGCACCGTTTATTAAGCCAATCTTTGCGGGCATTACACCGTTGATGTTAACAGAAGGATGATTAATCGAGGATATAAGTGCCGGGTAATGTGTTATAAAAGAACGGCACGACCATAAAAGACGGTCTTCTCTTTCCGGTGTGCGTATAACTTCGGTGTGCATAAGTGCTTCCCCGTCTTTAAGCATTTGAAGCAAAGTAGAAAAATTTGTATTGTTTTCGTTAACAATTTCAAATTCCAAGCCTGTAAGTGATTCTATCTCCCGTAAAATATCATGGGCGATTCCCTGCCATTCATTTTGACGGGTATTGAAAAAACTTACCGGATAATTATCAAATTCCGCCGCGATAGGTATGCGCGGGTTGTCCCGTATAAACGCGCGTGCTTCCTCGCTAATCCGTGCATTAAACATGTGTTTTGTGTATTCCTGATGACCTAAATTATACAGCATATTCAAGTGAGTGATTGCGTTGCCTTCCAAAGCCTTTTGCATGATTCTGATAATCGGCTCAAGCTCCGGGTTTTGTGTTGCCAGCGAAGCGGCACTGTAAACTAACGGCAAAAAATATTCCATCTCGATATCATCGAAATTGTAAAAAACGTATACATTATTGTCTTTGGTGATAAGAGCATCAATTTCCCCGGCGTGCATAAGTTCGTATGCGTCTATGTATTCGGAAACAAAAATATACTCGAACGCACCTTCACCCGCAGCCTCTATAACGTCGGCGGCTGCTACGACTCCTTCAAGAAACGCGTACCTGGGCAAACGGATTTCCGCTATTTCCGAAAGCTCGGTTCCCGTAAGATATATGTATACTGCCGTGCGCGTGGCAATAGTATCCGTCATTATATAAGTTCGGCGGCGTTCTTCGTTGGGTGTAAGGTTGCCTGCAAAACTTATTTCGTGGGTGCTTAATCCGTCAAGCATTTCAGCCCATGTAAAGTGTTCGGGAATAAAAGGAACATCAAACAGCTCCGTAAGCCATTCGCATAAAAGGACGGAGAACCCGGTTATTTCATTGTCTATGTTAAGAAACGCTTCGGTATTCGGCAGTGTACCAAATACGAAATAATCAAATTGCTCTTTTATCGCTTCAACAGCAACAATATCTTCCGGCGTAACACCCGGAATATCGCGGAACGATGTAAAAAAAGTATGCTCGGGAGACGCCGCTTCCGTGCTTCGGCATCCCGTAAAAATAAGTACAATTATCGCAAATAAAATAAAATATGATTTCATAATTATAAATACCTCGACAATTTTTTTATAGTTTATCAGTAGTTAGTACAATGCGCAAGGTTTTGCTTAAGTGTGAAATTATTTCGAAAGAAAGTGAAAAATCAAATAATAGATGAGACAGTATTGACAGGTTACACATTAAGTGACATTGGGGTTTGCGGCAATTACGGTTATTTTGACATTTTTTATTTTTCTTGTTTTTCTTGAAGGGCATAAACGCGTTTTTCACGGCGCGTTTTTAATTTATTTGTATACTATATCTTAAATTTAGTATTATGTTTTTGGGAAATTTATCCGACATTATACATAGGGCATGAATGGTTTTGTCGCAGCGTGTTTTTTGTTGCGTTTATAAATTTGTATTGCCTGTCTATGCTTGCGATTGTTCGTAAGTATAGCTAAGCAACATATGCTTAACTACAATCATAAAATCAAAAAAAGAAAGAAGGAAAGAAACATGGGTATTAATTTTGATTTAATCAATTCTATGGGTGGCAATAGAGGTGCTTGGCATGTTTATGCATCACGTCATCATATAAGCACCAAAGAAACACCTTGGACAGATGAGGAGTTTGAAGCAGGCAGAGAAAGATATGGTAATTATTATTGGGGTGAAGCCAACCGTGAGTTTTATGCTGAAGATTACTTGAATTGGCATAAAGAAAGTGCACGTCGTTGTTTGGAGCGTGCAATGAATGATAATCAATTTAGTTTTGTAATCCAAGACTTTGACCCGAATAATGTAATAGGGGGGCGAAGGGAGTTTAGCCATCAATCAAATGTCTTTCAAGTACTTGCCAATACTTTTGAAAGCCAAATGAAAAGTATTAGCTCGTTAAGAGATGCTTTTGGCGGACGTTTTCTAGGCGAGGCGGATTTGGAGGTGAGATTAAATGTGATACACGAGCAATTTAATGAAGCGTTCCGGTCTGTTGCTGAATTGGTTCGCATATATGCATCCCAATTTGTGAAAGATGCGCAACGCGTGGCAGATGATATACTGACTGTTGGTCAATTAATCAGAAATCACATCAGTTCGGGGAATTCTGCCGATTCGATAGAAGCTATGGTAAGGAATAACAAAAAGACTGTCATGTCATTTGACGAAATGAATGACTTAGCTATGGCAGTACACCAGCAATTTAAGCTTCGTGCTTAAAACTTGAAAACAGAAAAACCATGTTGCTTGTCTACGCTTGCGATTGTTCGTAAGTATAGTTAAGCAACATATGCTTAACAACAATCATAAAATCCAAAAAAGAAAGAAGGAAAGAAACATGGGTATTAATTTTGATTTACTTAATGCTCTAGGTAACTGTCAAGGTGCATGGAGAATTTATGCATCACGTCACCATATAAGCACCAGAGAAACTACTTGGGCAGACGAGGAGTTTGAGGCAGGTAGAACAAGATATGGTAATTTGGATTGGGCTGAAGCCTATCGTGAACTTTATGCTGAAGACTACTTGAATTGGCATAAAGAAGCCACACGCCGTGCGGTAGAAAGCTCAATGAATGATAATCAATTTAGTTTTATAACCGGTGACTTTGACCCGAATAATGTAATAGGAGGACGAAGGGATTTCAATCATCAGGAAAATATTTTTCAAGCACTTGCCAATACTTTTGAAAGTCAAATGAAAAGTATTAACTCGTTAAGAGATGCTTTTGGCGGACGCTTTTTAGGCGAAGCAGATTTGGAGGTTAGATTAAATGTGATACATGAACAATTTAATGAAGCGTTTCGGTCTGTTGCCGATTTAGTTCGCATATATGCGTCCCAATTTGTATCAGATGCCCAACGTGTGGCAAATGATATACTGGCTGTTGGTGAATTAATCAGAAATCACATCAGTTCGGGGAATTCTGCCGATTCGATAGAAGCTATGTTAAGGAATAACAAAAAGACCGTCATGTCATATGACGAAATGAATGACTTAGCTATGGCAGTACACCAGCAATTTAAGCTTAGTGCTTAGAATCTGAAAATTGTGTTTTTATTCAAAGGAGGAATTTTTGTGAAGGTACGTAGATTGATGTTGTTTTTTGCGACTTCATTATTAATGATTTTTACATTTGCTGTTGTTGTAAATGCAAATACTGTTGACCCAAACAATCCGGGCAATACGACGAATACAGCATGGGCGTATAACAATAATATAGACATAACTCAGAGGTTTTCGACAACACAAATATCTCATTTTTATCGGCTAAACGTAAATGTTCCCGACCATACATTTCAATTGACATTTAATTCATCTGCAGGTGCACAAAGCACGATACTGGTTTTGAACGCAAACGGGGGAGAGCTTCATAGAATAAACGTAACGGGAGGGGAACATATATCAAATGTCACTTTGGGAAACGGTACATTTTTTATTGTAGTCGACAACAATAGCCTTCTTTCCAACGCAAACACCTACCGCTTACGAATGCGCCCAGTAACAGTAGGTTATCTCCGTGCGATAGGCGGGCAACGTGTTGAAGTTCGTTCAACGGGTTTATATGTAGATGATGTAAACAGACCACTTAATTATAATGTGTCGTGGATAGAAACGCATCCCCCGCCAACCAAGACAGTCTTCATTAGAACAGTAGCAAACAGTCCCCAAAACGGGTCTGTGAACTATCATTCGCAACCTCTCGAAGTTGGAAGATTTACCGGTCCCAGAGGCACAGTCAACAATGGTGTGCTTGTAACAGTAAGTAATTTTACTGTTGAAAGACCACATCCAAACCAGCCTACACTTGTTACATCGCGTGTGAATTTTGTGTACAATTTGGGCTTAATGCGCTGGGAAGATTGTGCGAATGGCACTTCTATAGGCTATGATCCATGGGTAGGTCATATTAGGTCTTGGACACCGGTTGATGTAAATGGTCAAGTTGCTTCCGCCCCTGTAAGCGTAGCCCGCCCGCCGCAGAATTTATCAATAAATTTTCAAAATGAAACGCTTTCAACTTCAAGCACCGCTCAAATGCAGTTTAGCACCAATGGCACAACATGGAATAATCTTGATAGTAATTTAAACATAAGTTCAGCAATTCCCGCTGCCGGAAACGCGGCTCGTACTTTATGGGTAAGGTACGCAGGAACTAATATGGTTTTAGCGTCCTCGCCGGTGACACTTACACTTCCCGTGCGCCCATCCGCTCCAACATCGAACGTTGTACGTTTTGACGGTTTTACAGAATCCATCTTAGTTAACAACACAATGGAGTTTCGCAGGGGAACAACAGGGGACTGGACACAAATATCTCAAGGCCAAACCAACGCACCTGTGACAGTGGGAACGGCTAATGCCACATATCAAGTGCGTGTAAGGGGAACTGTCGGCCAATTTCCGTCTTTACCCCTTCCCGTAATCGTCCCGGCACGGAGGGTAGCCCCTAATGCAGTATACAATGCCGCATCTGATGCCATAACAGGTGTAAATAACACAATGGAGTTTAGACGTGATGGTGAAGCAACATGGACGAGCGTCACCGGCACTACTATACCAAGAAATGCACTTGGGCACTTAGCCGTAACAGTTCATGTAAGGCTTCCCGCCACTGCCACTGCCCCTGTATCCAATGTCAGGGTTATTAATGTACCCGATAATCCCGCCGGTTTACCAACGGCAAGAAATGCACAAGAGCTTCAAAACTTAATCAATTTGGCACCGGTAAATACACCGGAAACAATCCAAATTTCAAGCGACTTTTTTATGCCTGACAACGAGATTATAATTTCATCGGGTAAAAATATAACTCTCGTAAGCAATAATTCAACCATGCGTTTTTTATTTAAAAGAACTAATAACCGTCAGCGGCATTTTATTGTAGATGGAAATTTAACGCTGGGTAATAACATCACGATATGCGGAACTACAATCAACATTATAGGCGGTGGCGGTGTATATATAAGAAAAGGGGGTACACTGACAATGAATAACGGCAGTGTGATTCAAAACTGCCGGGCAGCATTCGGTGGGGCGGTAGAAATGGAAGACGGCTCAACTACGTTTAATATGAATGACGGCATAATTAGGAACAATCGTGCATCGTGTGGTGGGGGTGTATATAATTGGGGCGGTTTAATAAATATGAATGGCGGTACGATTACAGGTAACCAATCGACTTGCTCAATAGGTGGTAGTATGTGTGGAGGTGGCGGTGTGTGGGTAGCCCGGCTTGTTTCCAGCCCAAGTTTCAACTTTATCATGACCGGGGGTTCAATAACGAATAACACCGCTGTTCACTCCGGCGGGGGCATTCATTCCATGCACAATTCTGCAAGAATAAGCATAGGCAATAATGCTGTGATTACCGGCAATACGCCCGGCAACATGAACTTTTCCGGCATCACGAACTTTTCTAACGATATGAATATATCTGCATTTGAATTGGACATCAACAACGTCGATTATTACAACATTATGATGCAACACAGGCAACAGGTGTTGCTGCAAGAATTAGATAGAGTATCGTTAGATGACGATAATATTCTTGAAGATGAATTCTTGGGTTATTGCCCGGCATTGCTCTATCCTTTTCAAGAATAGTTAGTTTAAACAAATTTAAACACTCGTGGGGAGAACCATTCGCAAAAGGTTCTCCCTTTTCCCACTCTTATTTAAATTTATCATTTTATCATTTGACTAATTTTACAAATTAATGTTAAAATCAACAACGGGGAACTTTACATTTTTTTTACATACAATATAGAAGAGGAGTGGGCGTATGCGAGTCTATTTTAAAAGTAGGATTTGCCTTTTTTTGACGTTTGTTATGGTTTTTGGATTACTCCCTGTATCGGCAGGTGAATTCTACCTCTCGCCCGTCCCCGAAGAATATTACGGGTTGCCTGAATTTTTAACCGCAACGCCGTCCGCGCTTGAATTAAACGGAACAGTGTTGCCTATGCATGAAGATGATTTAGAATGGTCGTTAGACATAGGAAGGCTTAACGCGGGTACATCCGATGTAGCAACCGGCGGCGCGGAAAGGGCTTTAATCGGCGGTACATTGCAAGCACCGACTTATTTACCCGGGGTTCGCTTGCGCAATTCCGGTACACCCACCAACTCTACAATTTCCATAACACACGGGGCAACCCCACGTGTGGAGGTTCGTTTCGGGGCTACAAACAGATTTGTTGAAATACAAACCGGTACGGTTGTAGGTGGCACGCAAGACGCAGCCCGAAGCGTTACAGACGGTTTTACTCCTGTGCCGGGAGTCACGTACAGGCTGGTGTTTAACGCTTCAATGGGTTCCGGTACGGGTGGATTTCGTATGCGCGCCAATGCCGGAACAAACAATAATTCAAGTTCCGATTGGCAGCGCGTTACAGGGATATCCACAAATCCGCAGCAGATTGCGTTGCAGTGGACGCAGGAAGCCAATGGTGGAAATATTGTAATTGATAATGGCACAGCTTCAAACTGTATGTCCCCCGAACCTACGGCAAGCTCACCCCGGACGCTTATTCTTTCCGATATCGGAATTTACAGACTTTAACGTTATTCCGCTACCGGCTATCTTTTTCA
>Ga0123352_10022426_pt1 | contig 10071 bp, 8 predicted proteins | sample TergutLab28metaG_FD_89700 | JGI IMG/M metagenome (GOLD analysis project Ga0123352, IMG submission 89700) | Labiotermes labralis P1 segment gut microbial communities from Petit-Saut dam, French Guiana - Lab288 P1 | ecosystem: Host-associated > Arthropoda: Insects > Digestive system > Gut ...
AAAAAATGGGGTTTTGTATTTGTGGGGGGGGGGGGGGACAAGTTGAGATTTTTGTCTTAGAAATGGAGTGTAAAAGGAAGCAATTTTCTGTTTACAGCAGATTTACCTAAATCAGTTGGGTGGATCATGTAAGATGCATACCAGAGATGAGAAAGGCATAAAAAATCTGACTAGAAAATTTGAAGGACACAGACCACAAGGAAAAAAAGTCAACATGTACCTTAATACAAATAAGTCAATATAGTTATCCTATGTTATACTTTGGTGAAAGAGTGAAAGAATAATTCTAAGAAAGTGAATACCACTACAAAGGTGAGTTTTGGGAAGTAGTGCTGGTTAATGTTACTACCCAGTTCTTACAAATGTTAATGAACCAATGACCATAGCTATGGAAACAGAAACTAGGGCAGGTATCAGACCTACAGCAGCCCCCCCTTGCTGCTTTTACATTACAATGTAATTGTCCAAAACATAGCAGTTTGGTCACTATATCTCTCCATAAATGTACTACCACGAACTAATATGTACTTCAAGCTCTTCTCAATTTACAGCAACCTGATCCATTCATGTCACATTCACTCACCAGATGCAACACATCCCATTTGTTCCAAGGCTGGTTTTCATGGTCATATCCATAACGGGCCTCTTCCAAAGCATATCTTACAATCAAGCCATGTAAAGGAGTGTTTCCCAACGAATCAGGCTCATTAATGAGCTCACGCAAACCATGCTCCAGAAGTAATTTGCAGGTCTGGAGGGTGTCTTCAGCAGATTTCCGACCAATAAGAAACACTATGTGTAGCACTGTCATCTGCTGCGTCGCAGTACGAACTGTAGTCTCTGCACCACAGCTGTTTTCAAAGCAGAAGTGAAAAATTTAAATTTTAAACCTTAATATATACAACAGCACACTGTAGTTAAATGGTGATCCCGTAAGATACAGGGGAGCCAAATATGTACTAAGTAAATCAATGTAACAAAACTGAAAATGAAGACAGCACACAGCAAAAAAGTCCCGTCTGTAAGTTCTCCAGGTTTTCACAGTGGGTACTGCTCAAGTGATGGTCTTCTTTTTGGGTGTAAAAACACAACAGACAAATATCAATTCACCAGCATCTGAATATATTAAAATAAAATTCTACTCTCATTAATGAATTTACCTGAACAGACAACAAGTTTCCATCATGTACAATTACGCCTCCTACCATTAGCATCACAATCTTCAATTTTCAGGAAAACACAAATAGGCAGAATGTGTAACCCTGTGTACAATTAAAAGGCAAGTCCCACTTTTTCAGGTAATGAATTAGGGGAAAAAACATCCAATCTTATACAATATTTGCATACAAAACAAAACAGAATCTACTCCATTATTATAAGAACACATTAATAAACACTACTGCTATTAATCATGAACAAAAATTTTGCAAAATTGTACACTGACCTTATGAGAAGATCAAGAAATTTAATGTTATGCAATGCTGCCTGGTGGATGGGATAATATTCATCATAGCACTGATTGATCTCTTCTGATCTCTCAGACACCAGGAACCTGACACAGTTCCATGCTCCACGTTCACAAGCAATCTGCAATAGGGGTCGCTTCTGTTGCCACGGTAACCAATGGTCTTCTCCTTGTTGTATTAACAATTCTAATGTATCAACCTGAAAAGAATAACAATGTCTGTCTTTACATGCTCATGTAATGACCAAACCTTACATACGTATCAACAAAAAATTGCAAAAATCTTAAAATTAAATCTATAAAATGCTAAATTTATCAGCAGAAAAGTACAGAAAGGTATTGTATAATATGTGACTCCTGCATGTACTAACTCCAAAACGCATAATACTGAAATAAAAAATGACAAACTTCCAGCAGACTGAATTCTAAATAACACAACATGAGATTTCAACCTTCAGGAAACAGATTTAAATGCCTATTGTATCTATTGACAGCCAGGGTTTTTCTGGCTTAGCACAGACATTTAAATTGCTACCAAGCAATCACATACGCCAGTATGTGGCATGCTAGGCCAATCACCAGTACATTTTAGACACCAGCATACAGAATCCTACGACAATAAACATTAAACATTACACTGTTTTTCTACTATTCAGTTAGTTTCTGATAAAAGAATCACGTGCATGGCTTTACAAATGTTGGAAATACAGTAGTTTCAAATCTGCAACAGATGATCATTCACAATAAGCACAAATAGCATAACAAAGCATTAGTTACACAGTAACATACTTGATATGTGGTTCTGTGTGAACCCCATAATTTGGACTGTTTCTTATGAACAATATTTTCTATTAGTGTCATTTTTGCACACTCATTTCATACATCCCTTCTCTGCACATTAGTCATACTTGTGCACATGCACCTAGCCACACTGCAAGATGGCATATGTAGACATTCACAGGGTGAAGTGGCAATGCGTCATAAACTTTTTGGTGAAAGATGGCTCAAAACTGGGTGAGTTACATCAAGGACTTGAACAGTACAGTTCAGGAATAATGAACTGTCAAAAACATAGACATATGAATGGGGTGCTGCACTGATGGACAGCTGTTAACAGTAACATCCCCCAGCAGCTGCACATATCAGTCAAATATGCAAACACTAACATCAACGAGAAGTTTATTCTAGACAACTAACACGTTTCAATAAAAGAAAATCTTATAATACCTGAATGTCAGTGTCAGCAATGTACACTCAATCACAACTACCTTTGTTGTAAAAAAAAAGGCATACAAGTTTGGTTCCAACAATGTTGGCTCAAGTACGAACCACCCTTCAACATAATCAGCCAAAACACTCCTATAGAATGAATTCTGGAAGAGTGACTCTCTCACAACAATTATGGTATCCTTACACATGCATACAAGTTTCAATTAATCTTCTGTATCTTTAATGTTTGTGCACCTACCTGATCACCATCAATTGCATATAAAAGAGAACCCTGCAATTTATCACTTGACCTGTCAGCCATGGACTCATCCTGGACACAGTATTTGCCTCTCTCCTCACAATTCTGGTTGTGAGGACCAGGCCAGCACATACGTGCCTCAACATCTACTTTTGCTCCATATTTCAATAGAATTTCTACACAGTCATCATACCTGTTTACAAACAACCAATATACATTACTCATACAACACAACTTGTAACAGCAACACCAAAAATTAAGAGCTGTATAACTACCTAGTTAAATCCATCAAGCACTGTCCTTCATAATCAGCTTACAGTCAGTCAACACTGCAAGAAATTCTCTGCCTCCTATAGAACCTGGGAGTTTACCGATGTGCTCACAAAAGCATGCAAATTGGTCCCTGTCCCACGCCAGATGAATTCAGTCAAAACCTCCCACCCATTCATTCATGATCCACTTTAATATTCACATCTCATCAACATCAAGGTCTTCCTAATAATCTTGTCCCTCCAAGTTTCCTGACTAGAATTATGGACAGTCACCATCTTATTGTCGAATACAAAGATGATGTGTGGAATGATAGCTACACGATAGACATGTTAATAATTTTTCATAATTAAACTAAATTAACAAATAAGATGACATTCCTGATAATATCTCAATGATCTTCCTCGTCTCCACACATTCGGCCAGGTGAATGATCTAATGAAAAAGTGTCTCTTAACCACAGAAGATGAAGGCAGCAGGTACCACAGAAACAAACTTACCTACCAAACTACAAAATGTCATACTCCACAAAACTACTATCTTCAAATTCACTGCCATGACAAACTTAAATCTTACAAAACTGAAGTGATAAAACCCTTGATTTCACACACACAAATTTACAGTCCACATGTGTGTATTGTGAAAGGCATATGAAGACATACACCAATGGAACTAAATGTGAATACTATATTTTAGTTTCAGAATACTGATTTTCATGTCCACACAGAGATCCATATATAATATCATGTTTATAGATGAGGAGCTGCCACTACCAGTATTCTTATTCTGGTATTTAAATATATTTGCTGGTCTCTAATTGCCTCACGTATGGTGTTTGGATGATAAATAACCCTCAGGGTTCATGTTAATGTAAAATGTCCACCCAATTACTTTTGAACATAAATAAAAATTACTTACCCTTTGAGGCTTGCAATATGCAATGGCAAAGAGCATGCACCTCTGTTGACATCTGGATTACGAGAAAGGATCCACCGAACCATCTCAACATTGTTAATTCCCACACACTTTTGGAGTAGATTATATCCTTCTTCATTATGGACTAATAGGATGTTTTCATTCTGCAATGGTATAGATGTTATATTCTAATATGCTGTGGTGGTGGTGGTGGTGGTGGTGTTTAGTTGGGGTGGTAGCACCGGCAGCAGCAGCAGCAGAGATGACAACAATCACGATGACATATTCCATGAAATTCAAAGCCCCTTTCTTCACTTACTGCACATTACAAATGACTGTGTGACTACGTGACCTAATTTACCTTGCACACTTTGCCTTACAGCAATCAAACCAATCTGTAAATATTATGGTGGATACTGTCCATTGTCTAAGGTGTATATTACATACATATGTTGTGCTTGTGGGTTCTTCTCCCATCAATACACGAGTAGTGTCACTATACTGACTTGTTTGTTATTTATTACCTTCTTATACTTTTGACTTTAGTGGTGGGAGTTGGGGTGAGATACAGCATATCAGAATGAGAAAGATACCTGTCACACTTGTATACACAACATGGTGATCTTGTAAGCCTAATTTTTCTCAGTTTCAGGAAGAAAAGCAGGATAACAAAATTTCTAACAAATGATTGTACAAAACTTCTTACATGACTTACCTTCGGTATCTGTGAGAGTAACCCTTCCAGCCTCTGAACTGTAACTCTGGGATTGGCCCGGAGAGCATCGAATATGATGCGCACCTTGCTGCGGGTGTGTTCCGATACACCACGATGATTACCAGCCGAGAGAAGCGCACTTCCTGATTGGAAGAAATTACTCAGTGCTCCGCCCATGTTGGCAGAGTGGTTCACTTTCCCTTCTAGGTAACACAAAGCCACATGGTGCCTGGTGTTTCTACCTGTAGATTCAAAAAGCATGCCTGTTATTTTAACAAGCAGTATATTATGGAAGACGGAAATATTATAGAGTGTCAAGGAAGAAAAAATATCCTACATGCAATAAAAGAAAGAAGGCTAACTGGATTGGTTACATCTTGCATAGCAACTGCCTTCTAAACCATGTTACTGAAGGAGACAGGAGGACGAAGTGACAGGAAGAGGAGGAGAAGGAGATGTGGGAGGAGGAGTAGGAAGGGGAGAAGAGGAAGAAGGGGAGGAGGAGAAAGTGTTTGCTGGATGATGTTAAGAAAACGGGAGGAAACTGGAAATTTAAACAGGAAGCAATAAATTGGAATCTTTCGAGAATGCACTTTGGAAGAGACTATGGATCTGTTGTAAGACAGACTACAGAGTGAAGGAACATTATAAAAATAACTACTGCCAAATTGTTTGTTCTAAACAAAGCTGATATCTGGCCCCTCTGCAGTCCAGAATCAAACTGAAGGCAACACAGCATTACACAATACCAAGGGACTGAAATTTTAGCAATAAAATGGTTTCAACTTGAAGAAAAAAGTTCGTTGTATACATATTAAGACAGACCCATCTTCGTGGCAGTGTCACAGCATACGAGAGTGCTCTTAACAAGTGATGATCATGGTCAAAACACTCTGAAAGTTGGGGTGAACTATTATTTATTTCAGGGTCATATGGGTCTACATAGAACTTACTGCAAGACAGTCTCATAACAAGAGTTCCCTCGTCCAAAAACTGTTAAATAGGTATCAATTGGTCACACTTACATAATGTGGATAGAACAAAATATACAAAAACTATTATCATCATCACCACCACCATCTCCAATCTTACAAAACGAATTATACGTTATGGTAATCATGTGCGTAACTTCAACAAGACTGTGAAACACTGCACACAACACACTGCAACTTTTGTCCACTCAGCAAACTGTACTCCCATATTAATGAAGTTCAACATTTCTAGATGGTCAATATGGTTAATCTCAAATTAAATACTGCTAATTGTTATAGCCTCTTCTTTTCCTTGTTGAGACATTGTGCTATGATGATCGAATGACAATATCCACATTTTCAATGAAATATTCCCTGATTCTCATTGAGTTTAGAAAACACTGTAAAGCTATCCAAGCTTTTCTGCCCATTTTCAACATCACCATAGTCTGGGGGGGGGGAATTCCATGAGGTTTCATCACTCTAGTCTCAAGTGATGTCTGAAAGATGCAGTTTCCTGAAATTAATTCTTGAATGTCACCGTGTGTTTACATTACAGTTTTAAGGTACAAAGCTGTATACAATTCATACAAAGTATGCCTTGTAGCGTAAGTGTGATGCCAAACGCCATATTGCAGGACAGTTTTTAATTCCATAAACTGACTTAAAGGCCTGTACTTTTTTTGCTACTTACACTCCATCTGTTATATTTCCCATTTCAAAGAATATTTTACAGTTCTTTCAAACTTTATTTCTTTCAGCTCTCCACACTTCTGCACTAAGAATCATGACGATAACAGTGGATGTTTGAATTACACAGGAAGGATGTGGGTAGTGATTCTATTTTTAAACATTACCACAGGATCTGCCTTAAAAGTTGACAGGAAAAGCTAAGTTATGATAGCTTGATCAGGAACCTTCATTTTGTGTGATGATCATACGTTTCCATAGTTTCCATATAATGAGATGTGACAAACTGGCACCACAAATGACATACTGTGATTTAAACTATAAACCCAAGAAATCAAAAATGCAAATATTATCATATTCTGAATAGCCTGGTGAATAAAATCTGCTTAGACATTTAATAATATTTCTGTTAAGGTAATACAGAAGATAACACAAGTAACCAAGATCAACTGGCCAAGTGTGTGACCCATAATTACAATTAACAGCATTTTTTATCATCCCTTCTGTGTATCTTTCATTGACAAACTTAAACAATTTTATCTACAGATCTGTTTAGATTAATTTCCATATATTAAGTGTACTAAACATTTCCCGTAACATTTATTTCAGTTCGCAAAATTTAAATCTCATAAAACCACAAACACATCTTGTATATTTGCAAATTTCATCTGACAACTTGCATCTTTTGAGTTGTATCTTTGGTACAGTCAGTTCACGTAAATCAAATGTGCATCCTTACATATTTTATTGTCAGAAATCTAATTTACGTATATTTAAGTAATGTATTATGGAACTGTGTAAAAAAAAACTTACAATAAAACTGTTCACAGTCATGACATCCTTATAAATCACATCAATGTTTCTAATAAATATATTAACAGCTTTATCTTTTTCCACTATACACAGACATACATTTCAATGCCACATCAACACCTTTCAATACATATTTATAAATTTTGACAACACACATGGTATTGATATTCAAATTAAAACCTTTTTTGTCCTTGGGCACTATTCCAGTGATCACTGGCCTTTTAAGAGATTCATAAAACACCATTCACATCCATTATTAATTTTCTTCCTCTTCAATATGCTACTTTCTTTAATGTCACACATGATTGCCCTGATGCAGGGTCCCCTGTAATTTCCTATAATTAAACCACAAGAGACTGTATACAATGGAACTAGGGTCATTAACTTTCAATGCTGCATTTAATCATAATAAACTAAATCGAAGACACTTTATCCTGGGTTGAACAAAAGAATGAACAATTACTGTTAATATGAAATGCTTAAGATATGACTAGCCCACTTTCATATCATGAAACGTAATATATCTCAGTATTAATTCCATTTAATTCAGACATTACTGCAGATTGAATAACACTGTCACAATGCCATTTCTATTCTGGTCAGGTGAAAAGACTTTCTCGGTATGCAGACTTCTTGTCTGACTGAATACGAGCAAAAAGAAGTATTAATTTACATGATCTGATTTTTACTTACAGTTACTAAACCCGACACTGGTCACTGTAACCTACCTAACTTCTTTCAACCTGTCATGAAACTTGGATTTTACTTCATTCTTTTACCTCTACATTTTTCATGCATTCGCATGTCCTCCAGACCAGCGTTATTTTAATAATAATAATAATAATAATAATATCAGCAGTTCAGGTTTCACTGTTCTTCTTGTTATTACCTTGATTTTGTATCATCTCTTCAACTTACACTCTCTGAACAAGCATGAAAATTCAAATGTTCAAAGAACTAACACAATACATACAAAAATCAACAAGGGGGGGAAGGGGGGGATAGACCAGAAATAAACATACTCAGGCATAAAATACTCAACATGCTCAATACATTTGGGGATGGTCCTGAAAGAGTTAAGCTTATCAGCTTTATCACAGACTTTCAGTTAGTTCCTGCATCTGGGCACTTTACAGATGTAATAAAATTATATGGTGGAGAATACACACAAAGCACTCTCACAATGTTCATCCAAGACCATATGTGCTGTAACTGAATTACATACCACAAAGACAGAGTTGTTGCTGTCATGTTGCCACTAAGATATATATCATAATGTGTAACTGTCTCTTCCTTCAATGAACCCAATACATGGATTTAAAAAACAAACATCCAGGTTTGTGACAAGACAATTTATGACTGTCATTAAACAAACAATGTCAGACAACGCTGAAAATTCCCACTTTGCATGAAAAATGTCCTGGAATCAAATCCTGGAATGGAGACTATCTAGTCTGCTTTAAGAGTGATATGGAATTCCAGTTCCTACTAGAAAATGTTTGGATATACTTAGCATATGTCATTATCACTTCTTTCCACTCCATGAAGCAATCCTAGCTCAGATGCCAGCCTCTCAACTCCTCCTATGGAATCTGAGAAATCATTACCACTTTACCAAACCCACAACTCCTCCATACCCCTTTAGAGCCACAATTTACCATCAGCCTACTACTTTAGATTGAAATAATTCTGTTAAATAACAAAATAATCAATAAATTAATAACCTTCCTTCATTAAAATTCCAAATACTCTCAACTGACCAAACTGAAATTAATGATTACTCTTTATCTTTCTCTCTTTCACTTACTCAAAAATGGATTGTACCACATTTTGAAATCAGAAATCAGTAATCCGACTCACTGCTCCTTATCATCCAAGGTCCTAGCACACTCAAAGTTACCTCCTAATTGTAACTAAACCAGGTACAATTACGTCTAATACAATGAGCAGACAACACCAGTACATGACAGGAACAATAATTTAAGGATCATTCTTCTAGCCTTTCATATTCAAAGTTTAAAACTGAATTCTACTACAGCACCCAGTATATAAGCCACTAACATAAGATCAAAAATATCTGATGGCAAAAGTTACACCATAAGTCTGCAAGTTTGCAAAAACGGTAGTGTTATTGATGTGACAAATATTTGACCTTTTCCGTCACCTTAAATCATTCAAAACGCCCATTTTCTAATTTTTTCCACTGCCTGATTACAGAAAAACAACCAGCTTCCAACACGCTATGTAACTGTAACAAAAACAAGATAATGCAAGAAATTAAATATGTGCATCAAATAAATTCTGAAAGCTGTTGAGTGTTTTTCCAAATGACAAAATCTGCATCTTTCAGCTACATCTGCACTCCAAAATATTGGATTTTTAAAGTGTATTCCAAAATGAATTTAAAAATCTGAAATGAAACCAGTAACTGCTAAAATAAAACTGCACTTCATATAGCTTATTTCTATCCTAATATAAACAAGGTTAACAACCTAGTATATGTCCAATAATAATGCCGAAATTTCAATAACAACCACTAATATTTAAGAGTCCGGGTAGGCAAGAATGTATCTGACAGGTTCCCTGTTAGGAACGGTCTGAAACAAGGAGACGCTATATCACCACTGCTTTTCAACTTTGTTTTAGAGTACGCTATTAGGAGGGTTCAGGTAAACCAGGATGGCTTGAAACTAAATGGTACACATCAGCTTCTGGCTTATGCTGATGATGTTAATATACTGGGAGGAGGTATACATACTTTAAA
>Ga0123352_10022427_pt1 | contig 10070 bp, 3 predicted proteins | sample TergutLab28metaG_FD_89700 | JGI IMG/M metagenome (GOLD analysis project Ga0123352, IMG submission 89700) | Labiotermes labralis P1 segment gut microbial communities from Petit-Saut dam, French Guiana - Lab288 P1 | ecosystem: Host-associated > Arthropoda: Insects > Digestive system > Gut ...
AAAAAAGGGGGGGGGGAACAAGGAAAAAAAAAAAAAAGAAGGAAGGCGAAAGAATAAAAAAAAAAAAAGAAAAGGGAAAAACTGGGGGGGCGAAAATAAAAAAAAAAAAAAAAAAAAACGGGTCATTCGATGGCAAGGAATGAAGAAATCCATTTCACCTTGACTGTGTTGTCACATTCATGACACCGCAGCCCATGCACAACACTCCCACACACACACTCACTGACAAAGCTCTCATTACCCGAGGGGCATTAAAAAAAACCATCCATTAAATCTGAAGCAAAACACTACATGTCAAGGACACCAGCATCAAAGACAGCTGTCATGAGACAACAGCCAATCACTTTGGCAGAAACGCGAGTTTTGTGGTTGTCGTAGCTGTGCTGCTGGCGACTTCTGTGTGCATCGGGTTCCCAACGACACAACGTCTGATCCCAGAAGACCTGAATGAAATAACTGACTGAAGACAGCTGTCATCTAGAATGTGACTTCATATGATTTGAAAGATACTAACGTTTCCATTGAACTTACCGCGCCCATCTTCACGAAAATAATTGGTTATAAGACGCCAAGGCATAGATTAAGAGCCCGCTCAATGACGTTGGTGCGTTTTCTCTTTCTGCTATGTCAGAAAAAATTTCGGGGTCACACCCAGCTCCACATCCAACAGCGTACTGTCTGGAAGTAGTCGGAGCAAGCTCATTATATAGCTACGTTCGTTCGCTTTCAAAGCCTCGGCGTCCCGCAATGTCTGATCTCAGTAATCTTAAACAGGCTAAAACTGTAACATAATCCCACTTATTTACTAACTCACTCACTCTCTCATTCACCCGACAGTTCCTTTACTCTCAATTATAACAAACGTATAATTCTGTACGTACCGAGTTTCCAAAATCAGATTTGCAAATGGGAATGATACAGGAAATTACCATTCAGCCTTACCTGTAAATTTAAAAAAAATGGTATCACATTAGATATTACAAGTGACTGCCGACGGACACGTACTGAAATACCGCTTTGAAAATGAAATACGTTACACGCATATGGTAACATATTAAAACTGTTACAATGACTAAAATACACCATATAGAAGAGAATAATGCTTCGCCTCTCGCCATTCGTCAGGTGTAAGGAAATAAGGAAAAGAAAGAGGGAGAAACGGGGAATAACGCAATAAATAAATAACAATGAATCTGTTTTGTCACGTAAGTTTGTGCAGGCAAAACTCGATATAGTTATGTGACCACGAGGCAATAAAAGCCTATATTAAAGCAAACTACCCTGAAAACTCTCGTTGTTCCTCAACGTTTCCACGTTACACGTTCGCCGTAGGCCTACATTTATGTTCTCATTTTCTAGGACAGACATTCTCGACATGGGAGAATTTCCGTTGAAAACACCTTCCGCCGTATAGGCTTACATGTTTTACTATGCTGAAATACACTTAAACACAGAAACATTTCGTGCCTCCTAGTTGGTGCAACGTGACGTAAAAACAACACAGATTGCTGGCGGTTCACACACGGAGTGACAAGAAAAACGTTTGGACCTGAAGACTTGGATGTACAAACCTGCATACTGAGAACATATACAAAAGTGGAAGGTGAGACAGGTGGGCCACATAGCACGCCAACAACAGCTACCCATACAAAGCTTTGGTGAGACAATGTGAACGGAAGAAACCCACTTTGCAAACCTACGCGTGAATGGAGAAAATCTTAAACAGATTGTAAATGTATTACGGATTACAGTCAACTGGCTCAGTACAGGAACCAGTAACAAGATTCTGTGAATACGGTAAGGTACCTTGGTTTTCATAAAAGTCGGGGAATTTCTTGATTAAATGAGTGACTATCTGTTCTTCAAGAAGTAATGTGTTCGGCGCGATTATTTAGGACAGCGCGCAAGAACGCTGTAATTTCAATACAGGGTCTATTAATTACGTATTTCAGAGGAACTGATACCAAGCACGGATATTCTGCATCTCCAGATCGAAACTGCGCGATCTAACACAAGAATGGCACCTGCAACATTCACCGCACTTCGTCTGAAGACGCAAGTTATCACCACCGTGTGAACGCTACTCATCCTGGAAGCTCAAACACCTTGGCCCGGCAACGAAAATTCTCGGCAGCGCTCGCGCAACTAATGAGGCCAGTTGCCTGTAAGGACACACTTTATGAGATGCGTGCTATTCGTGGCTCATGCCCCACACAGTCAAGTCATTTAGCTTTTATTTATGAACAACAGTCACTACATGCCTTTTTTTTTTGTATTACGTCCTCGCAGCAAGGGATTACCAACAGTTGATAGCTGCGGTACAGGTATCAACGCCACTCAGAAATGACGACAGTGTGTCATCAACTGCAGCCTCAAATTTGCAGCGCATGTACGAGATTTCAAAACGCAACTCCCTTAATGGTTACGATCGGGTGCGCACGTAATATACAACGGTGCCTGGGAAAAAAACTGCAACAAACGAATCAGAAGTTGACAGGGTCTCCGAAACTGAAGTAAGAGTTTCCTGGATTCGCAAGTTTCGCCGGACACCATACCGAGGGAACACAGGAAAGGCATACAAAATTTTGACTGGGGAATATAATGGCGAGACTATTCAGTACTAGACACAAGAATAATGTAACATTTATCTTAGATACACTACTGAGACAGCAAACCAGAAAAATGGTATAAGCAGTACAATACAGGTTTATACGAATATCCCAACGATGTCCACACAGTTCACCGATGATACAATGCGGCCCAGAAACCTGAAACTTCTTTCAAAAAATAACTGAATCCTATCTTTTCCTCTTTTCCTTTCCTTTTAAATCACACTCCTCCCTCTCACTGCCTTCGTTAAACACAATTCATGGTTTTCCATACGATTTGCAGAGTATACACAGATTAGGGACTTCTCAAACACACTATTTATCAAACTCTCTTAAACGGAGCCCAAGATGTCGGAAGGGTTCAAATACAACTGGTTACCGGCGGACATATCTAATTTTGCAACTTCCTTGCTTTCCATACGCTAAACTTCTGACCTGTCATAAGGGAGAAAAAACATGCTTACGAAATCACCATGCCACGGACGCATGCGTTTCATATTTTAAACTTACAAATTACGCAAATGATTTTCACAAAATTTGGTGCAGAAGTTACACTCAGAAGCCACGGCAAAGTCTTACTCCTAACTTCTCAAACTCGGTATTACCGGTATGGCGGACGCAGGAACGTGTCAGGTTGGAGCGACACTGAAGCTAAATATGTGAAATTAGGTCCCGCTACAGAGCTTAAGAAAACCTAGACTCGTTGTTGATTGCTTCAAAACTGTTATATACACCAGCCAATTGTCAATACACGAAACAAACTGCAGTACAAACAGAGCATATTAACGGTAGTTTATACTTGTGGGTGAAACCTGGGTACCTCACCCTATGGGAAGAACCCAGACTGAGGGTTGAATGAGAACAGGGTAGTGAGAATATTCATACCTACAAGAAAGGGCGTACCGGGAGGCCGGAGGGAACTACATAATATGGTACTTCACAGGTTGTCCTGATCAACAAAAATTGTTAGGGTGAAAAAAATCAAAGAGCGTGAGATGAGACAGATATGGAGAACACAAGACACAGATGAGAAACGAATATTACATTTACCCGGAACGTACACAAGGACGTACCGACAGCACTGAAACGAACATTACAAGATCGCCCTGTGTGATGTGGTTCAGGTTAAGAGAAAACGACGAGACTCTAGCATGCAATACAAATAAACTTAAAGTGGTCTGAGTGTATTTACACTCCAAGAAGTTAATTCATTCTTAGAGATTACTCTCCTTGAAGATAAAAGTACCGCCCAGAAAATATTCTGCCACTAGCTGTATACCTGGGCGCCCAAACAGGGGTTAGCCAAGGTCATGTCAAAGTGTCGGCCACAAACATACCTCACTTTTTTTTATCTTAGTAATTAACCAACTTGGTGCACAAAATTTTGTTTTACAGTAAGTTTATTTCATGCCTGTACATGTTTCGAGCACGCTCGAAACATGTACAGGCATGAAATAAACTTACTGTAAAACAAAATTTTGTGCATCAAGTTGGTTAATTACTAAGATAAACATACTGAGATACACGGTCAGCAAAACATAAAAAAAAATACTCACTTTATTTATCCCTTCTCCGCTAAAGAAGCATAAAAATAACATATAAAGGAGGGATCACGCGTGTACGTCAGGGTATTTAATTTCCATAACTATGCCATGGATTTAGATTTAACTTGGTATTGACAGTCCAAGCTAACAAGCGTCCTGCCTGAGGTTGGTTTGATTTCAGGGTATCAGCTGTTTCATGTGAAGGGCAAACAAAACTTCAATATATCTCTAAAAGAAAAAATATCACTGCTTCTAACTCCATTAACTACTCTCTTTGCTGAGACGCTAACGGTAGCTCTGCTAGTCACGAAAGTCCCCTACATTTATTGTACCCGAAGCTTCCACAACTGCGTTGACATGAACCCGTCACGTAAATTTCAATTTATTCGAGAAAGTCCGCGCATTTAAACGGTCCATTAATACGTGCTAATTGTTAACAATGTGGCATTTCGTATTCTACGATCTTGCATGCCCCAAGTTTCAAATTCGTGTCCTCTGTTTTAAGACTGAAGCTTAATGGGTCAATGTTCACAAAAGTGGCTACGAAATGTTAAATTCCACTTGAGCTGTGACAATTGAGTCAATAGAACTACTAGGCCACGGGCTCGACAACCTGAATTTCGAATCCCGATAGGGGAACTACATGTCTCTCATCTCCAAATCGCGCAGAAGGCGGGTTCTCGGACCCACCCAGCCTCCTACACAATGAGTACCTGGATTCCTTCCCGGGGGTAAAGCGGCCGGGGCGTGAAGCTGACCACTCACCTCAATCTGATGCGAAGGTAAAAAACGAGTGCATCTATAGCTCTGCTCCCCTATATGACTTCACAGCGCTGACAGAGACAACTTTTTGGATAGTCCCAAACTGTGATCCTAACCCAATTATACGATTCAAGACGTTTAATTTACCAAAGGATATAAAGCACTAAGTAATTCCTCTTGTACAGGAAGAAATAACATCCAGAACACAAACATACAGAGCGATGAAACAGTATGAACACCCAAAGCTAGAGGGAGAAAACGCAGAATTCGCTAAACAGCAGTCACGTGAACTGCAACATACAAGATATTGTAGCTGCACGGAATTTATCAAACGAGTGTCAGAATAAATTCACAGGCATATTGTCCGAGGTTATAAAGTACCAGAACGGGTAACACACTAAGGCAGAACAAACAAACACACAAAAAACTGTGAAGTAGGATAAAAGTTAAACAAAGTCAGTACGAAACTCACGCTTGTAACAGAAGTGTTCTCTTCATAGCTACTAAGCTTCATAAGTGTCACGAACATCTTCATTAAAACAGGCGTGCTCGGTCTGATGATCACGACGCACATCATTACTCGACAACGTATTGCAAATGTACGCACGCGAATGAAACTTCCCGGCGGAACACCGTACAGTTTTTTACCCCCTCCCCATGTTAATGTATAAATGCCTTGCATGTTTGGAGTGATGAGTCAAGCACGGAATGACTACTGGAATTTAATACGAACCACTCGCAAGATATGTCAGCGGCATTTGCAACAACAGACGTCTTCAATTTCCCGTGGCAATGTGCACACCATTACAGCAGGGCGAACACTCCAGCGCCGTAATTGCTCCACACCGAACACTAGCCGGATACCTAACCCGCTCTCAGATTCTACAAGGCTTAGGACACACGTAAGAAACAAAAATTTAAAACAAAAAACATCATCGTTCGAAAACCTTGAATAATGGGATAACTGTGGACACCTCGGCGACAGAGACGAGTTAACCCGATTAAGGTGATGTGAACTACAGCCGGATATTCAGGAGTAGGTGATGAACTTCCCGGCTTTAAAACGCAATAAATGCCTTAGGCGACTGAGCGATTATCGACAGCTCAGAAGAGAGCATACCGTTTCACTTCGACAGCTCGCAATTTTCCAATATAACGGTACACTATACAAATACTTTACAATGACGAACAAGAATCGTGTTATGACTTAAAAGGAGGTGCAAACAGTTGCAAAAGTTATCCCAATGCCACTGCAATGACTGACCACGGAATACCTGATTGAACTAGAATTCCGTTACAACTAAAATCAGTACAAATGCGTGTAAAATTTTAGAAATATACTGCCACGTACAGGCGTCGTATTTGCACGGCAGTCAGACACTAACTTTAACAACAGCCGTTAATGCTAATCATAATTTCGAACACGGCTTACTTTCCCTACCTTCCGAAGCAATGTTTCTTTTCCGTAAATATACGTCCGAATTTTGTTTTAATTTGTGCCCTGCATCTCTATTATTTGCATAATGAACCAAGAAATGCATCATTGATCAACAATTTATTATAGTGCTCTTTATGACACTGCTCTACATGTTTCGACGCTATTGCGTCATCTCCAGGGAACTCGTGTAGTCAGTATCTGCTAAGTTATATAAGTATGTGAATGCGGTATTGGTAATATATTTTAAAGCTAAGAATTCCACGACAAAATAATTTTATTATAGCTAGCGCAATTTTAACATTTTTAAAATGATTTTAAATATTGACAACAAAAGTATGTAAAGTTTTAAAATGTATTACCAATACCGCATTCACGTACTTGTGTAACTTAGCAGATACTGACTACGAGTTCCCTGGAGATGACGCAATAGCGTCGAAACATGTAGGGGCAGTGCAATAAAGAGCAGCATAATAAACTGTTGATCATTTGTGCATTTGTTGGTTCATTATACAAATACGTCCGAAATTTGCACTGCAACAAATCTTCACCGCAGTCTACACTGTAATACAAACAATTCCAGTTTATTGCCTCGCCAATTATCTGTTACAGTGTTGCTCACCGTTCACAGATGTTTTTCCTCTGAAACTATTTGTATTATTCAGGGATGGCGAAGCTCTGAAGTCAATAAAACTACTCTGTGCCTTCCACAAATACCTTTATACTGTAACGGTCAGGACAATACTGTGCCTAGACTGTGTCTAGCAACACGTTAACCTTTTAAAGTCTACCGGTTACTTTACGTACCACCAGTTTTAACATTCAAAAATTCTGCGTGGCGATTATATTGCTTTTGTGTGTTGTGTATGACTCTAAGAAAAAACAGTAAATTTTGCCTTATACATCATTAACACATCGGTTTTTATAACCGATGTGGAGAGTGTTTACTGTGCGTTATGCACCGAGTCCTTACATAACACAGATACGTCTCGTCCTTAAACGGTTAAAACTAGGTGGTCAATAAGAAATGAACAAGAACGCCGTGTGGTCACAAGCCTGCATCGTACACAATAAACACTGCCGTTCGTACCTTAATCAACGAACCACTGCGCTACGTCAACCACTTTCAGAAAGTTCACACTGTGAATAATGAATAAGCTGGTTAGTTAATTGGTTCCAGCATTATTTTACAAGTTTGTGAGACAGGGTAGATGATATAATGATTAGACTATGGGTTGGTAGACCGAGGAATTGTTGTTCGATTTCCGGCAGGGACAAGAGATTCGTACCCTCCCAGAAGTTTCCAGACAGTTTCTGGACTCATTCTTCCACCTAATGAATGGGTACCGGTGCCCTTTTCCCCAGGGCTAAACGGTCAGGCCGAGAATCTATAGTTCCACTCGCCTGAAACTCGTGTATGAGGACTTTACTTCGTCAAATGAAGAAATTATTATTCGAATTCTGCACGAAGGGGATGCAAGGTGCATTCCCAGAATTCATATGCAATTTCTGAGCGAATCGAGTAACCCCAAAAGGCGAAATCAGCTCGATGAAAAAACTGACCATAAAATATCACACCTTGCAGCTCGTTCAATACGTAGCTAATTTTTTAGTTACTACGAGACGCTTTAAGTGCAACAAGTAGGCCTATAATAATTTCGCCACGACCAAATTGCTTTAGGGGCATAAAACTTTTAGCGCCACCAGCGATTAGTTGTGAAAGGAACAGGTAGTTATAATTTTCTTCAAATTCTTCTATCTGGACAGAGAGAAAAAAAATTTACGACAGACAACATAAGCAACTGTGATTTACAAACACAATAATCTGCTCTAAATTTAAAAGTAAACTACACAAATCGACACCGCACTTGCTCTACAGCTGACACGTCTGTTGAACTTCAGATTTAGTCCCGTGGACGTTTAGTACCTGCTTGTTTGACAAGCCAATGAAGACTAGTTTATACAGAGTCGAATGAAATGTGGCCAGAAGAGTTGCACATTGTGAATTACTATGCATATAGGAGCATCTGTCATTGCAGCCGGTCATCGGATTGAAACATAAACCGAGTACCTCTTCAATGTGAAGGTGTAGGGAGTGCAAACAACTCCACTTCTATCTTCTGCCATGCTTCTGCTAACATCAAAGGCCTGTGCATCTGAGGACATTCAGCAGACGTGTTTAATACTGCGGCATTATGCTGGTCAGTGTCTGCCGCTGTTCTGTACTTTTCCAAAATTACCTATCCGAGGGCCGATGTTTTACGGAAAAAACGGCGATCTGGCAAAGGACGATCTGGCAAAGGATCAAAGTGTAATGAATACCAGGCCATCTCCTTCATTACATTTGGCAGATATTAGGACACAAGCACGCTGGAGTTAAGTACATACAGTTTTCGCTGCCTATGTAAACATACTAGTCCAACATTACAACCACAGAAATCATCTTGACAGCCACACTAACATCTGAATCCTGGGTCTCCTAAAAAGGAAGCTCGAGGTTTCAATTACACTACATTCACGTTAATATCAAACTGATTAATTCCTATTCCATGACAAATACAAAGCACAAAAAGAACTTCGTTCAACTGATAACAGAAATTAAACATAATTTGGTTGCCCGCTGGACCTTAGCGTGTATCACAGGATAATACCAGATTTAAGTCGAACCTAATAACTGGAGTGGATTCATGTGGTTGTGGACAAGGACTAGTGACGGGCTACTGTGAACAAAGTAAAGACTATTGGGGAAGGACAAAAGGCAGGGGATTGCTTGCCCACCTGCGCGACTCTGCACCGTTTCGGTCGCGAACTAAAACACCTGAAGCACATTTCGTCAAGCAGTGTTAATTTCAAAAAGAGTACAATGAACGATGTGTTTGCGCTTCAATATGCGGAAACACATATGCTTTCAATTAGCAGTTAGTGAATCTCACAGAATTCCTATGTCTCCCCCCTCCTGCTCCAATCCACACCACGACGGTAGCATCCATCAGCTCTCACAGTCTGTCGAACTCGTGTATTTAAGTTTCCTTGGCCAGATTTATAATTATATTTCCGTCCTCGGTTGCATCAGCAGGCAGAAACAAAGCTGCATTTAACTCTATTATTAATGCCTACGTCTACTTTATGTACCACATTCTGCAGAATTAGGAAACTCTGCGCTTTACCAACACCGCAACTGTTCGGCATGATTCCCGCAATTAACAGCGATTTCCTTCCCTAAACAAGCGGTATTTATCTTGATGTATGCACCGTGCATTGTGTATAATTTATTATTTAGACCAACAGGCGCAAAATATACTAACAGTAATGTCTATTTCGTAAAGTACTCCCGACATGTTTCGATGTATTTACATCATCTTCAGGGAGTCTTTTCTTACGTATGCGAAACTTACAAAATTAACAGAATTAAAATATTTACATGGGTGACTGACATATCACAATCGTTAAAAAAACGCTGTAAATGTATCAAGTTGTTACAAAAGCACACCACACAATGTTGTTAAGTTGGAGGCTGTATATACAATCGATACAATCTGAAAGTATCTGTTGAAGAATAAAAGGACCAACTTGATGTCACTTGCTATTTTATTTCAATTCTTATGTGTTCAACATGTTTCGGACATTAATATATACATCATCAGAAGCTTGCGACTGTGCTGTTGAATTACCACATCCGTCGTTTTGTTCTCGGTTCGTTGTGTTAGAGATCTGGTGCGG
>Ga0123352_10022428_pt1 | contig 10070 bp, 2 predicted proteins | sample TergutLab28metaG_FD_89700 | JGI IMG/M metagenome (GOLD analysis project Ga0123352, IMG submission 89700) | Labiotermes labralis P1 segment gut microbial communities from Petit-Saut dam, French Guiana - Lab288 P1 | ecosystem: Host-associated > Arthropoda: Insects > Digestive system > Gut ...
AGTTAAAAAGGGGCGGGGACTTTTCTCTCCTTAAAAGATGGTTGGGGGGGGGGGGGGGCGATGGACCATTCAGCACCACTGCTCTGTATCCCTGAACGACAAAAGAAGGTGACCACACCCCGGATAGGAATCCAACTGCCTTAAAGAATAACGTACCTCCTCCCTCAAATCGTGCGTTCCCAGCAGCCTTAAAGACACGCTGTTACTGGACCAAGCCACTCTGCCCCCCTCCTTCTGCGAGATCCAGTTTTCTTCTTCTTGTTTACATCGGACAGAACAGCCAACTTGTTCTTCAGGATCGCGGTAGAAGGGAGGTATGATATCGAAGCAGGATTTTGGGACCAGTAGAAAGGACAACAACGATAATGTTGATTATGATGATGAAGAAGGGGTGTTTTTATCTCTTTAGCCAAGACTACTGCGTCGTTTCATCCGGGCGCTTACTGTATCGTGGAACACATCTTCGCGCACACCGTCGTGTGATGTTGTGGTACTGGTGATGTGTTGTGGTTGTCGGTTTGTACGTCTGTAGTGTGCCTGCGAACCATACGTTATGCATGGACCACTGGATACCTTGTCAGTTCTACACCCCTACACAGGTTGGTGCCATTTTCATTCCTTCATTTAAGAAAGACGGATAGACGGAACTGGTCTTATTTATATTCCTGGGCGTTAGCTACTTTCTGGAGCAAAGCTTGAATTGAGATTTACTTTAAAAAAATCGTAGAATTTCTTCTAGTTGTAATCTGTCACACGATGCTTGTTGATCTTGTGAAGTAGTGGTGGAAATCACAATTGGCCGTGAAATTTTACTGTGAAAGTATTTTTCAGGATTTAATTTTTCACCTTGGTGCAGCTGTTACAAGTTCGATTGACTTTTACTTATTTTTTTTAATTTTCGCAGTAACCTAAATTTATATTAAAAGAAACATTCCAAATAGTAAAGGTAAAAGTAAAGTTGTCCCTGTAAATTCCGCGAAGTCGTATTGTAGGAGTAGAGGTATAGCTCCACGCATTCGTAACCTCTTCACTAGTTGGCGGTGAGTGCTGAGCCTTACGTCCCGGCCGTTTTACCCCTGAGGTTAGGGTCCAGATAGTTTAATTTCTAATTTGTAACGATAACGTTATGTGTTTAATTTAACTGGCACTATTAAATAATCGTGATGGTGTTTGTAAAGGAGATACAGGTCGTTATGTTATGGCATCTGCAACATAAACGTGTTACATTTGTTATGCCAGGCTGTGGCGATATTATGTGATATGCATGTATTTAGGTGCATGGCCTACGAAGTAGCTGTCTGTATCACCTAAGCAGGTCTGGCTGTAACAGTGTTTACCCCCATGGACTTTGGAAAAGAGTGAGAAATCGAATTCACGTCCTCTCGAATGTGGCGCAGTGTCACTGGATGATTTACCGCAGTTTCGAAGGATTGTAGCGCCTGTAACATTCGTGACCAAGCATTCACGTCCTCTAGAATGTGACGCAGTGTCACTGGATGAGTTACCGCAGTTTCGGAGGATTGTAGCGCCCGTAACATTCGTGACCAAGCATTCACGTCCTCTCGAATGTGACGCAGTGTCGCTGGATGAGTTACCGCAGTTTCGGAGGATTGTAGCGTCCGAAACATTCATGACCAAGCAGTCGTATTGAACTGCTGGACCATTGAGATGACACAACGATCCTTCAGAATATCGGGAACTGCTCAACCAAGGGCACAGCTTCACACCTAAGGACACTATTGTTCAACACTTCTGTGACAGCCTCAAACCTGGCCGTGAAAAATCGGTCATGGAAGCCTCCCACGAAATGTACTACTGATCTCTGAATTACAGAGCAGGTTTGGTAATCATAAGCACAAGTGACATGACCGAATTCGTTGAATTTGTCTCTCTCTCTCTCTCTGTCGCTCGCTCGCTCGCTCTCTGGTTACCAGCTCTACCCGTTTCGTAAGAGTAGTCCTTTTGTGGTGGGAAACTGAATAAACTAAGAAGTAGGGACAGTCAATCACAATTTCGTTTGATGGTATCTTTATGTATAATGTATTGCAAAATGTTTTGGCTCTTTAAAATATCGTCATCAAACAATGTAAAATACTGGGAGTAAGATATTAAAATAGTTGCATTTTGTGAAATTGGAGATGTTAAAGTTCACCGTACTGAGGGTGTTTTGGGGGCCGACAGTAAATACAACCATGAGATAAAATGCATTAAAATGTATACATCGTGTTACAGTGTAGCGTCTTCTGTGCTAAATGTAGCAATAACCTATCTGGCAAGATACCATTCAGCGTAGTTACGATTGTCATTACTTCTTCGTTTTCCATGTGTATGTCACAACTGGTTTTTCCACGTAAAGGGGAAACTGAATTATTCGTGACTGGCAGACCTCATGGTACGTCAGACGTACCGTGTGGTATATATTCTTGCAAATTCTAAGTTAGTGGGTCTTGGATAAGCAGTATCTGACGACATTATGTGTAGATGTAAATATGGTGCTTGTGTCGTGAAGGTTAGCACTAGGTTGTGCAGCCGGTAGACGCACACTATATGTAAAGTGTTATACTGGAGGTCTACATGTCGTTTCACAAAAAAACCTACTTTTTTTTTGGATACTTTTGGAGCATAGCTCTGTGTGGTGTTGAAACTCAGACATTCGGGAAGTAGCTCAGAAATACCTGGAAAGTTTTGAAATGTGGTGCTGTAGAAGGATGGAGAAGATCAGTTGGAACGACCACGTGAAAACTGGAGTGTTAGAAAGATTCAAATAGGAAAGGAACGTCATATATACAATACAAGGAAGGAAGGAAGGATAATCAAAATTGTCACATCTTGCGTAGGAACTGTCTTCTACAACATGTACATGAAGGAAAGATAGAGGGGAGGATAGAGTGGCGGGAAGAGGAGGAAGAAGACGTAAGCAGCTATTGAATGACCTTGAGGAAACAAGAGGATACTGTAACTTGAAAGAGGAAGCATAGGTTCGCACTCTGCGGAGAACTTGCTTTGCAAGATGCCATTGACCTGTCGAAAGACGCTACGACAACGTCACTGACTCACTGTATAGTGTCGAATATCTTCATGATAGTGTATCAGTGAATTCAAAGGATGTGCAAGAGTCGTGGCGTTATTTGAAGCACTGTACATGCATTTTCCGGGAGGGTCTGAGAAAACCGATATTCCTCCGTCACGATGGGCAGTCGGCTGGCTAGAATTCGATTATTCTATCTCTGATACGGGGAAGGAATGCTAACCATTTGACCATGAGTTCGGTAACCTTCTGTACTATCGTATATTGCATTAATTGTGGGCCCTGATTTATATTTATAGATAAAAAGGGCACAATGAAGCAATTTGTAAAATGTTTTCCAGGTTTGTTATCGCTGAATAATTTTAGGGGTGTACTATGTAATGAGATTTCCGTAATGGTGTAAATGCTCGACGTCGCACATCGCAAAAGTTGATTAATTTAGTGGATGGACGATTTTTCAATCAGAATTTCACTTAAATTCTTTGAAATGAAAAAACTGTGGACATCGTGGACATACATGTAGAGCGGCGACTTGCTTCGCCTTCTGTGGCAGCTTTGTTCGGATCAGCTTTGCCCGTTGTGTCTTAGCATTATGTAACCAACAGTTATTCATCCAGGAAATTCAGTAAATGTCAGAAGATCTGACGTCACGACTGAGTACTAATGTGAGAAATACAGAGTGTCTCATTTATTATGTCCCTGAGGAAGGCAGATTTATTGCACACAAAGTCTGCATGCGCCGCGTGATGCCATGACAGCTGTCGCGCACAGATATACTCTGTATACATTAGTTTAGCTTGTACAGTTGTTTCTTTGTTCTTTGTCTTCCCAACAAACCGATTTATTCATTGTCCAACAGTCCCTAGCTTACGCATGTGGGTCACTCCGTGTACATATAGTTTATCTTAAATGGCGTCTGACGCCGCGATTAACATTGCTGTGTGGTTCCAGTGGCAGTAGAGTTCACGGTGCTGTGCTGCTTACCATGAATCCTGCGGTTCTGTATACCCATCGGCTTAGTCGCAAAATCTGAGCGCTAAAATTTTGTGAAGACGCTGTTACCAAAATTCATTGCAATTTATAGCAGGGGGATAGATAGCAGTGTGGCGCTGTCCATGAGCCACTGTGTGCTTACTGTTTCCTTAACAGCTTAGTGGTAAACAAAATATCGCTGCATTATAAATTACATTTGGTGTCAGAAGCCATTGTTGCCATGGTTATTTTAAATTTTGTAGGTGACCGGATAACCTAAATTGTCGTCGGCTCTCTGTTTTTTTTTTTCCTCTGCTATTGTCAGTGTTGTCTACGGAATGGATTGGCCCTAAGCGAACGGAGGATAAATGTAGGAACCAGCAGCGCAGGAGTAGCATGTGGCTGAACGATCGCGTTGATAAAAACTTGTTTGTAATAATACAATTCTGTTTAGCAATTAACTTGTCTGTAGCGCTCGTGACTTGCTTTATGACATTCCCGGCACTCTTTGTCTGTGTAAGAAAACAGGAAGTAGAATATAATCTCATTTATTATCGTTAGGTGGGGAAAGTTTCTTTCTCAATAATTCTAAATGTCGACAAATGTAACCCATAATAATCACGACTTAAGTAGTAAGTCTGCTGTTTAATAGGCTAGTGACACGTCATCAGATAACTAACATAAGAACTGATTGTGAAAGAAACGTTAGCACTAACTCGCGTTTGCATTATAAAGTAGGGCATTGCGTCTTATATATCAGAGAATGATATTCATTGCATTGTACTGGACAAGTGCATTACCTTGCACATTAAGGAGACCATCGTTGTTTTTGGAATAATTTTCACTGTATTCTCGTCTTACACGACGGCTCTTGTTTCACTCTCATGGCTTTGAAAATCAACCTTATCTGTCAGACTGTAGGAAAGGTATTAACCCTTTAAAGCCCACTGGTTAGTGCACCAACAAGTTTAACATTCAACAACTGTACGCTCTGCCCACACTGTATTTATGTGTTTTGTATTTATCTGAGAACAAACAGCGACTTGTGCCACTTACAGCATGAACTGAATGGTTTTTATAACCGAGATGAAAAGTGTTTACAGCGCGGTACGGACTGGGTCTTTAAATAAAGCAGTCTGCGCTTCGTCTGCAAAGGGTTAAATATACAGCCAAACTGGGGTTTAACGTCGTGTCTTTACAAACGAGTGCTGTTCTAACGGATGAGTTTAATGTTGTGGTTAACAGTGAGGAATTAATTGGTACCACATAACGCCTGACTTTACAGTCGAGTTATCGCTTAAACCGGTGTCGTTATAACCGGATTCGACTTTAGTTTTTCTCGCAAGATAATCTATGTGGCGCGGCTTGTCAGTTCTAGGCTGACTATAAGAACGGAACTGTCCAGTCGACTCATCCATCCCTACCCTAGCAGCACAGCTAGCTAGCCTCACGCCTGGGAAAGTAAATTAAGTTTAATTAATGTTTTAATTTCAAATTAAGCAAATGTATTGTTGTGTTCGGTTAATATATACGCTGTTTGATTGATTGTAATGAATGGGAGACAGAGAAACGCCACGAGTGCGCAAATATGGGGAAAGTAAAACGACTCGAATTATGATGGCAACTGTACGTCACGTGACTTCCAGTTCGGGACTTAGAAAATTTCAGGCCGATGGATTTTTGTTCGACTGAGTGTACGAAGAGTGGTGGTCTGGCATTAGGGGTTCCTCTAACCTGAAGATGGCAGCAGCAGGATCCCTCGAAACGTTGGTAACTTTCTGCACGAATACAAGGCATAACGTTTTAGAAGACCGTAACTCTCAGTGATTCCTGTGCTTTATGTACTAGTTTGTGTTACTAATTAAGTACAGGAAGCATTGTTTGGTGCTCATTCTCACTGTAGCGCTTGAGCACCAAATAACCGGCCTGTCTGCAAGTAACAGCAGCAAATTGAAGCAACAGATCTGATCAGATTTTGTAACCAGTATCCTTACCAATATGTATTAAAGGCAAAGATCACCCCATAACACCTATGCGGTTACAGAGGGGAGGCGGAAGTATAGCTCCAACCCATTCGCCATCCAGCACTAGAAAGCAGTGGGGCGGCTATCACCACGCTGTGTCTGCCTTACCACCGGGAAAGCCCAAATACCCGTTTTACGCGGGGCTGGGTGAGCCTCGGGGCCCGTCTGGACAGCAAAGGATTCGATCCCCGGACTGTCCAGCCCGTTGCGAGATGCTGTACCGACTGACACATCCCAGCTGCCGTTGTTTATGATTCAATGATCTCGCTCTGCAACAAAAATGATTTCAATGACATCTTAACACTTTCAGTGACCCTCGAATTATTATTCACAGTGGCAATTAACTCGGGAACTCGTGAGTTAATCATCATCACTTTGGAATACTTTAAGGTACGCTTCGTCCTCAAATTCATTTCCTGACACTTCAGTCAATTTACATCAGTTTTCTGGTAACAGTCTCTGGATCAAACAGCGTCCACATAACGTAACTCGGTAACGCTTGAATTAAGTTTAATCTTCATATACAAACTAACTTCAGACCGTCTCTCGCCAGATTAGCACTTGAATTGAACTTAGTCTTTATCCCGTAATTCTTGTATGTAACTCGGGTAACTCCGTGAACTCAAGTACCACTGAAACGTGCTGTTTGTACTCAAAGTAAAACTCGCTGAGTATAAAAATGAGGCATTTGGGCTCATGCCACCCTTTTTCATGGCGAACGTGTTCACTAATTTGCAAGTCGTTGATGCTTTTCTAGCCGGATCTTTGTCACAGTATTACAAACGGATTTTCTTGTGACTATCATGTGACACACACATACGCGTGTTGAAGAATAATGCGCTTTTGTTACAAAGGCCTGGATGTACGTAATGAAACCGGGCACTTTCTTCACTTCGAGAAATATTTGAATTGCTAGTTTCAACCTCACGATACTTTAAATGTAAAGAGATTTAATCTAATTTCTTTTGAATATTCCTGTAAAATCTGTATTGTATAAAACAGCTGGTTCTTTTCTCGCTTTTAGACAGAATCCCGGTTTGATCCCAGACCAGTCTGTGTGGGATTTGTGGTGGACAGAGTGACAGTGGGGCACGATTTTCTCCGAGTACTTCGGTTTATGAGAACATTTTACAAGCATTAATCTGTATCTTCCTGTTTTGCGAGAAGTTAAAGTTTGATTCTTATTAATCCAAAATGAATTCGTCCGATTGTCTCTGGTGTAGAGAACCAGTATTTCTTGACAGAATTTTATCGAAGTCCCTCTGAATTATTTTGTAGATGAAATGAGCGAAAGGAAAAAGCAGAATGATTTTTCCATTCTGTATTCATTTTATGTAGTCGGCATAAGGACGCACACTTGTCCATTTTTAGGCGCGTTCGCAAGATTGCGAAAAGCGACTATTAGCTTCGTCGTATCCGTCCGTCCGTCCGTCCTCATGAACAACTAGGCTCCCTCTGGACACATTTTCATGATGCGTGATGTTTGAGTGTTTTTCGAAAATCTGACCATTTCATTTTAATCTGACCAGTATAACGGATACTGTAAATGAAGAACAATGTACATTTTTTATATCTCGCTCAATTCTTCTTAGAAAGAGAAATGTTTCAGACAAAACTTGTAGAAAAAATCAAAACACAAATTTTTATGTCCAATAAGAGGTAATATGAGCAAATATTGTAGAGCTGGACGGACCACAGATTGCAATATGTCGCATGCGCATTGCATGCAGGATACCAAAGGCTACAAACACACACACTAAGAACATGTAATACTGCTTTTTCCACTGCAATGATGGTTGCACGAACACGTCTCAATGTCACGTTATACGTACATTGCCTTTCTTGTTTATTTATTTCCTCCCTCCATCTTCGAACTCTTTCCTTTTATCCTGCATCCGGTCTTTTCCCTTGAACGTCTGCCACCCGTTCATCTTATTCTAACTCGCGATCTGTCTTTTCTTGCAGTTTTCGTCGCTTCAGATGTATAATATACAGGTCTGAACTCGTTTATCTGTTCTTTTCTGCTGCCCCTTTTTCACTTCCGCTCGCTTGTTGCATTGTCTAGAATCTAGGTCGCCTTCCTAGAGTCCAAAGACCGTCTAGCATTTAAATAGTTCGACACGTAAGACCATAGCAGTACATTCCTTTCTCGCCATCTCAGCGAATTTGACAACCAAACTGATCGTGCTACTTGGACGCAACATTAATTGATCAGCCCAGCAGCACAGGCTCGTTCTGTACAAGCCGCGAGGAAACAGAGTCCGCTGCTTTCTTAGAAATGTGCTCATACGTGACGTCACTCAACGCCGCGAGTACTTCATTGAATGCCGCGTACATGCCTTCTAAACCCGAGTTAACTGCTTCTTCGAAGCTTGCTCAAAATAACCGAATACAACAGTAACCGTCTTGTAACACGAAGCGATTTCCGTGCCTCATTACCCTCTGTCGGTGGTAACTGCACTGCTGTAATTCTACGCTAAGTTGAATTATTGTTTATTCTCTTTTTCATTACTGGTTTCCCTTGTAACCTATGTGCCTGACCTTATGAGCATCATCCTGTAATAAGAATAAAAATTAGAATGAAACTGAGTATCATAACCAACATGGCATATGAAATAGGTAGTAATGGGACCGATTACTAGGTTGAGAGGTATCTGCAACGGCATATATCTACTAGTTTGACATCTGATTAGCTAGTTAATTTCCACGGAGAGTGAAGACTTGCCTTTGAATCGTGTCCTAAGAAACGTATTACATGTATCTTTAGCCCACAAACTTGATGTCAAGTAGGCCACCGACTAGCCTCAGTCCCGAAGTTTACCACACACTTGTCGACGTGGCGAAAGTTTCAAGACCAGGCCTAATTCCCACTATCTGCTTTGCTTGACCTTGCATTGTATGTTTTGCACGCACTTGTCCTTGCCTTTTGTCCTTGTTAGCCGAGCTACATAGCGGTTTCATTAAGCCGTGGCGCTTCAGGATGATCAGGCAAGCAAACTGTGGAGTTTCAATTCGCTGCTGCATGCTAAAGCCTCATCACTTCAAGTGGAATTAACGTAAAGAGTTCCATTCGTCTTCCTGTGGGGGTGGACCGTCCGTGTATCGAAGGAGTGGTTTTGGTGTGGGAGCGGGCGCAGTAGCTTCGTACGCGAGGGATCATAGTGTTCAGTGGTTGTTGTGTTACTGTGCATAGAAAAGGTGGGAAAGTCGTATGCCAGATGTTTTCAGTTCTTGGCATACCTTCCAGCAGTATTATTCACCGGCTGATCATGCAGTTAGAAGAAACAGGAAGAACATGTGTACGTTACATCAAACACTAACAAATGCACTCATGTATTATTATGTCACCACTTTATTAACAATAATTAACCCCAACATGTTTCAACCCTTAAAAAGGGTCATTTTCAGGGAGTGTAATTGATACATTCTAGCAGTGTAGGTTAACAAAATGAATAGCCAGTTGTAATATTCAACTTAGTGTGTAGCGTGTACTGTGGTACGTAGCAGTTTTATGTGTATGTGTGTGTGATAAATGTGTGAAGACGCGTCAACTGAACAGAAAGTTACCAGTACACCTAAGGGGGCAGTAACAAGAACACCGAGGAAAAGGATGCGACATTTATGAAAAAAGAGACGGGCCTTTAGACAGCATCGTAAGAAAAAACTGTCGTGATGATTTACCATTGTTTCCATGCAAACATAAGTTGATTCAATCCTAGTATTTTGTGAATGATTATTGGGTTGTAGTTGGGCGTTTTGAATGTCCCGTGACTCTTAGACGTTACGCGCTTCATTTGGGTGGTTGAGTTGTCAGATTTCGAGTCTCAAAGGCTTAATTTTGCCAACCCACAGGGCTACTGCATGCTGAGAGTCCAAAGCCTGCCATATTTTATGTTTATTGGACCATGCATCATCTTGATAGATGAATAAAGAGAGACCAGCTTGATGTCACTTGCTTTTTTATTTCATTATTTAATGCTCAACATGTTTCGGATGTTAATACATCCATCCTCAGGAGCTTGCGACTTATTTGTTGAGTTATTTCA
>Ga0123352_10022432_pt1 | contig 10070 bp, 4 predicted proteins | sample TergutLab28metaG_FD_89700 | JGI IMG/M metagenome (GOLD analysis project Ga0123352, IMG submission 89700) | Labiotermes labralis P1 segment gut microbial communities from Petit-Saut dam, French Guiana - Lab288 P1 | ecosystem: Host-associated > Arthropoda: Insects > Digestive system > Gut ...
AATGTTAATAAAAATCCAACCAGATGCAACAGTATGCAGATATTTATTTACTGCAAAGTCACTCTACATGTTTCGGGTGTCACAGCACCCATCATCAGGAGTACTAAAAACTGTAACCATGGCCCCCAGTACAGGTCACAATACTGGTACAGCTACTTCCCTCCAACATGGCCCGATCAGGATGAATGATTTATTTATTCCTCAACATCAATCTTGGTGAAATACACATGCACTGTGACTGTAACTAAAATAGAATCGTTAATATCCAAATATTTTTAATTTTAAATGACTTTTAATTGATTTTTTGTTACACAGTGTTGTATTTTGCAACTCTGTATACTTTGGTGTAAAACTTGATAGATTGCTTGAAAGAGAATAAAATGTGAATTGAAATGTGAAAAGTAGAATAGTCACTGTTATTTTGTGTAGATATTGAAACTTCTGGAAGGACTTGTGCCAGTGCAGTCAGCAGATCTGGAAGATGCAGTAGAAGGGACAGAGAAGGAAGGAGAGTTAGATGAGGAGGGAGGTGAAGATGGCCAGGACAGACAAGCCCTAATCCCTCGTCGTCTAAATGCTCAACACCTTCATCGGTTATATGTGTTTTCACTGATTTGGAGCATGGGGGCCTTCTTAGATATTGGTGATCGCAAGAAGTTTAGTGATTTCCTTCATGACAGACTGGCCTCTGTGCTTGACTTGCCAAAGACTAACAAGCTGCCAGATGCAACGGTATTTGACTTCGTAGTTAGTCAACAAGGTTAGGTATTTGTGCTTATCAGCTGTGTGTAATATTGTCAGCTACTAAATTAGTGTGTTGCTTGAAACATTTAACAAATTTTTTTAATTTTTTAAATTATTCTGTATTAAGGACATCTTTCAAACTTTGTCATTAAGTAGCGTAGTTCTACAGATTCTGCTTTGGGCAGCAGTATTCTGTGCAGCTAGTGAAATAGTTGTACCAAGTAATTTTATAAGGTGGTCAAGAATGGTAATAGCAAAAGTTTCATTGTTATCTTGCATACATGCATACTTGCACTACGTGAGGTACTATGAACCACAAAAGTGTTTTCTGTTATTCATTGTGCTGAAATATGATGTTTTAGGAAATTGGGAGCTTTGGGAAACAATGTTAGACACATATGTTTATCCAGAGAATAGTACACCTGACTACAGTAGCATTTTGGTGCCTATTGTGGACAATGTGAGAATAAATTACCTGATCAACACAGTTGCAAAGCAGGAGCGAGCTGTGTTGCTTATTGGTGAGCAAGGCTCTGGAAAGACCGTCATGATGAAAGCTTACATGAAAAAGGCCAATGCTGAGATCTACTTGGGGCGCTCCTTTAACTTTTCATCTGCTACAAGTCCTCTCCAGTTCCAGGTATAGTATTTGGCATTACTCTTGTGGTTTTTAGTACAATGAAGTACAATAAAGAGTGCTGTTTAGAGACCAAAAGTTAAAATGGAGAAATAAATCTTGTGTTTGAACTGAATGTGGAAGATCAGTGCCCCAACCATCTCAGTCCTTATTTTCTACCAGATACTTTTCTTTGTGTCTTAGGAAAAATAGTAATTATGTGGCGGTGGTGTGGATGATACTTAGTTTTTTTACAAAAAATGAAACACAGCCCGTCATATAAAGAAGGAAGATAATTTTTATTTTACTATCCATTATTCCCTCATTTTTAATGACAGAATATTATTGCTTTTGTGTTTTATGGAATGAGGTGCCACTATACCCTGCCATTGCATATGACCAGAAACAAAACCAGAAACAACTAAAACAATGCAACTGACAGCATCATTAGATAAATCACAGAGTCAAATAGGGTCTGACAAAATCAGTAATGGATGAGAGGCAGTTCCACATTGAACCTGAATTTTCAAGTTGCAAATCTGAAACTCTCTTTATTCATTAGAGTAGCATTATGTCCTTTACATTTGGTTTATGTACATATGGTTACAGCATAATGCAATGTGTATTCATAGTGTCAGTCATCCTAATTTTCTGAGATCGTAACAAAGAAATTTACATGAATTCTGACATCTTAATTTGAAGTCATTTTTCCATTTATGAACACTAAAAATGGTCGTTCGTTACAATAATCTATAAATCCTTTACAATTTAAAGTTGCTTCATTATTTCTATTTAAAGTTTATCTGCTAGCTGATGGAAAATAGCCTGCTCCTGCTATAAAAACCAACCAGTGAATGATGTTCAGGGAAGAAGTAAACGATATTTATTGTATTATACAAACCACATACGTATGATGTGTGACAAAATGTACTGATTTGTAGTGTTACAACAGATGGTCACAATGTTACCATTGGTGTTTCAGAGGTTGATCAAGCGTGGTATTATTACATGCATACACAGAAATGAATTGGTAGAAGTAATGGGCGATCAATGTTAAATGCATCTAATAATATCTGGACTGATAACTGTTGCATGTAATCTGTGCACTGTAACAGCACACTATACTAATAACTTAAAATGCCACCCGAAAGCAGATTCAGTACTCCAAGTTACCCACAGCATTAAGAGCGGAGATCCTTCTCTTGCATTTTTATTTTGTGTTTTGCAGAAGACTATGGAGAGTTATGTTGAAAAGCGCATGGGCAACACATTTGGGCCACCAAGTGGGAAGAAGATGATGGTGTTTATCGATGATGTGAACCTGCCTGAGATCAATGAATGGGGAGACCAGGTTACTAATGAAATAGTACGCCAAACCATGGACATGAAGGGGTTCTACAGCCTTGAAAAGCCTGGAGAATTTGTTACAATTGTTGATGTCCAGTTCATGGCTGCTATGGGACAGCCAGGTATTAAATACAAAATAATAAATAGCCCATAAAATGTAAGATTGCAATATTTTAATGTTGTGGAATAAAAGCAACTGATGAACAAACCCAGATGATGAGATCTGTGCTCTTCTAGGATGTTAGGAAGCACATGTTGGTAATTCCATACCAACATTTTGGGACAGCCTTTCATTCCCATCTTCAAGGGTCAAGAACTCCAAGAAGCCTTCTTAGACTTATTGACCCTTGATGATAGGTACCTTTATTCTTCTATTCTTTGCCCCCACTTCTTGTTTTGTTCTTCTGCATGGCAACTTTTTCTTCCCTTTCTGTAGGCAGCCTACTTGCATGACCACATCCAACATGACTTTGTTTGAAATACTGACAGCAAATATTGCTTTGATTAAATGGAGTCTGTCACCTTAATGTGTATACCTGGCAGATGGACGGAACTTTAAAATTGTTTTCAGTTATCTCATTTTAAATCTCCTTTGTGTGTATGTGGCACACATCTCCAGTGATTTTATTGAGTGTTGTGTCAGTATTTACAGTTCCCATGGTCAATGTCTATTGTGTTTTCCTTCTGATTTATATGTCATCTTTGGCCTTTGACAGGTTAATATAAGAGAACCAATCCCCTGAACCTGAATTGTTAATGTTGTAACTACACAGGAACACTATGTACTTTTGTGTGCATTCATTCATTAGGACAGGAGTTACATTTAACTACAAGGATCATAATGGGAAAGATAGTTAGAAGCTGGGCTGTGAATCTTGTCCCTTATATGGATAACATTACATAACATTCTGTGAAGATAATGTTCTTAAACTTGTCTGTATGGATAAAATGTATGTGTTTTAAAAATATGTAGTTTTGCTTTTGTAGGTGGTGGGCGCAATGACATCCCAGAGCGTCTGAAGCGTCAGTTTTGCATTTTCAATTGCACTCTTCCTGTTGATGAAGCTATTGATAAGATCTTCCGTGTGATTGGAGAGGGGCATTATAATGCCAAACGTGGTTTTACCACTGAAGTTCGAAACCTCATCAAGAAGATCATTCCACTCACTCGTAAGCTGTGGCAGAGTACTCGGGTGAGTGCTTTAGGTGTTTGTTCCCTCATTAGCCCAAATGTTGATTTCTGCAAACCTTTTTGAATCCGTCATTAAAATATACCAGAAGAGAATTTTTGAATGGAAGGTACATGACTATATGTGAACTGAAAATGTTAAAAAGCTGGAAGCTTTCTTGGATTTAATAATAATAATAATAATAATAATGGTGCTGGTGGTGATGATAATGATGATAACAATAATATTTATTTACTGCAATTGGGTTGTTACCCAGTGGCAGTGGTTATTTTACATGTATACAAAACATGAAATTGGTTACTACTAAATTTAAGTCGGGAGGACTACATGAGAAGCATGAAGTGGCAACTTGGAATCTTGGGAACCATCTTAGCATTTGCTTTTAGGCACAGGGAAACCAAGAAAAACCTGTGTCGAGGTGACCGGTCGCAGGACCTTCCGAATACTGACTTCTAGGCAGCAGTCCGGCATCTAAAGTAAAGTTAAAAAAAAACAGCAATGCCCACATAGTACAACATATACACATAAGTTAACAACACACACAAGACAACTACAACAATACACACGGTCAACCAATAACAGTTACACACAAGACAACTTAAAAACACACAAGACAACTTAAAACACACAAGACAACTTAAAAATGCACAAGACAACTTAAAAACACACAAGACAACTTTCACCCATTTAAAAAACTGTTGAGTTTCATATTTTTTCTGTTAATGAATTGTCACATGCATTTAGTCTAGTCTAGTCTGCTCTAGTCTAGCCTAGTCTACTCTAGTTTAGTTTAGTTTAGTTGTTTATCCATTTAGTCACACACATAACATTGGACACATCAGTTTCAGTTTACAATGCATATATTACAAAACAAAACTTATAATATATGGACACCCATCCAAAATAATATAATAAATAGTAATGCAAGATTTAAGCATTTAGCTGTAACCTATCGAACTCGTCTAATAATATTATCCATATATAATCACTATGACATATACTCTTCCACTGAATAAAATGTATGTTGAAAAAGAAATGATCTCAACTCACCTTCATAAAAGATAAGATCTTGTCCAGTATTTTTATGCGATCTGGCACCTTGTTGTATTTATTTATTTATTTTGCTCATTCCAAAGATCCATAGTGAGTAACAACCAATAGATATAGAACCAGTCATATAGGTATATAAATATTGTCTTTCTATACAAGTATAGAACTGCTCACAAGAAACAAGTTGCAATTAACGAATATTATTTACAATCAACAAAATTATATAATACTACAATATCATCTCTAACATAATATATAATGTATCTTACATGTGAACACATACCTCAAAATTTCATACAAGAGACAGAATAATAAATATCAATTTAGTAGTTAAAATATATCATACAACTGCTTCATAACTGAAATATTCTTCCAATGTATAAAATGGATGTTGGTGAAGAAACGCTCTCAGAGATGATTTAAATTTCTTAATGTTATGAGAGAAATCTTGTATTTCAGGTGGAAGACTGTTATATACCATAATAGCCATATAAAAAGGACCTTTGTGATAAACAGTCAAAAGTGATAGTGCTTGATAAAAATCAGAGTTGTTCCTGGTATTCATATTATGTATCTCAGAATTCATCTGAAATTGGTTTTTGTTATTAACCACTAAGAGTAGGAGAGAGAATATATATATTGTGAGCTCAGTGGTAAAATATTTAATAATTTAAAATATTCTCTACAAGAATCCCTCATTCCTACACATATGATAATTCTAATTATTCTCTTTTTTAGTTTGAAAATATTGATACTATATGAGGGATTTCCCCAAATCATTATCCCATACTTAATGATAGAATGGAAGTAAGAATGGTAATCCATCTTCAAGGTATCACAAATTATTCCCATCCCAAATTATTATCCCATACTTAATGATAGAATGGAAGTAAGAATGGTAATCCATCTTCAAGGTATCACAAAAGGTTTAGGCTCCTACCACACTACAAATCACACTTAATTTCGGTATAATCATTTCTATATGGTTTTTTCACCTTACTGTATTATCAATCATTATTCCTAAAAATTTTATGTGAGTAATATTGGATTTTATATTGTTATCACATCCAACACTAAAGGGAATATGTGAGCTATTCTTAGTTAAAAATTTTATGAGACTAGTTTACTCAAAATTCAGTGACAACAAGTTTGCTTTGAACCAGTTATTAATATTTGTAAATGCCCCATTTATGTCATCTATAAAATTAGTAAGACTTGGACTAGTGATGATTAGACTTCTACCATCTGCAAATAAAACTAATTTGGATTTATTGTTATTACCTTTAGTATTTGTTATTTTCATTGTATCATTAATATAAAGCAAGAACAACAATGGTCCAAGTATTGGACCTTGTGGCACACCATGCTTTACTATTCCCCAGTTGGAGCAAGATTTATAGTCATTGTTTACTAGTTGTTTACCCTCTGATGTCTATCTTCTAAATAGGATTTAATTAATGAGTAAAATATACCTGTTATACCATAATACCTTAATTTTGACAGCAAGATACTGTGATTAACGCAGTCAGAAGCTTTAGTGAGGTCATAGAAAATACACCCCAATCATGTTCTTATTATTTAAAACATTTAAGATTTCTGAAATAAGGCTGTAAGAGGTTGCATCTGTTGATAATTTAGATCTAAAGCCAAATTGTTCCATAACTAATGTATTATTATTATTATTATTAATGTGTTCTAGTGATCCTACATATATAGCCTTTTCCAAAACTTTCGAAAATGAAGGTAGAAGTAAGATGGGTCTGTAATTGGCTATATTATTTTAATCAACTTTTTTATACAGTGGTTTATTCCAGAATATTTTAAATGTGATGGGAAGAATCAATCCTGTCAATACTTTGTTGCAATTATAAATAAGGGGAGAACAGACATAAGGAGAAATAATTTTTAATATTTGTGTTGATATTTCATCATAACTGTAAGAATTTTATGTATTGAGGGAATTAATAATTTTTTATATTTCCTGAGTTGATGTGTTCCTAAATTTATATCTGGTCATGTATCATTAAATAGATGTTATAAATAACATAAGGGATTTGTATCTTTATGTTTATTATGATTATTACTCTCTTCGATATTTAGAGTAACTTTATCAGTTATTGAAAAGAGAAAATATTTGAAGGAATCAGAAGTATCTTGATAATCATAACTTTCATCATTGCCACTGCTGAAACAAAAAAAAAAATTCTGTCATACCTTTCCTGTTAGTTGCAGTTTTAATAATATTGTTTTAGTTTTATTGTTAGTAGCTAATATTTGCTTATTATACCGTTTTTTTTAGCTTCTGTCATAACTTTAGTCAGTCTTTTACAATATGATTGGTAACTATATTTTAATACTAAATCAGTGCTACTTCTACCAAGTAGAGTAAGTATAGTAAATATGGATTTAAATCAGCATTCTTTTCAAAGAAGTATGACAGTATTATTGTGTTATAAAATGAACAATAGTAGTGTCTCAACATTGTTTTGTTACGATACACCACATAGTTTGATATCTACTCCCATTTCAGTTCTCATAATACTCACATACAGGAGACACCAACATAGGGTATGTCCATAACATACAATAAAATTTAACATCTCTGGTCACATTTTGTTGACCTTACATATTTTATATTAATTTATTGCATGATTACACCTATAAGACAGTCCAGATTTTATATACAGCCACCAAGCAAACAACATCCACATAGTGTAATTATAACAGTTGACAGCTCACAGCATTTTGTACACTGTATTTTATCATCAACAACGACCATGTGAACATTTTGATTGTTTAACCTTAATGATTTTTGTAACATTAGCAGTAGAAGGTTAACACTCCCTGAAGATGATGCAGATGCACTGAAACATATAGGAGTACTTATGATACACAAAATATTGTTATATATATATATATATATGTATTGTGCATTTGTTGGTCTTGATAATAAATTGTTGTGTTAGTTTGCTAAAGGTTGTAAAACTCTTTCGTGATCTTGCATGAAAATGCAGAAAAGAATTTATCATTCTAATCAGCTTCAGAAGTCCCCCCCCAATAGGACACACACTTTGAATTGCTCGAGAGTTTGACTGTAACAACGAATTTAAAATGTATTTGTGTTTCAAATGTATGATCTTTCTTCTTCATTCAGAATTGCATGAGAATAGCATGCTGAGGATGGGGATACTATACAGTTGAGGTTGTTGTGGAGGATGGCAGAGAATAAAGGTGGTTGTGAGGTCCCAGTCATGGATTTTCCCAGTACACATAGTGTAGAGCATCATTTACTTGTCAGTTTTATAAGATCATTGGCATTATTCAATTATAAGAAGTATGGGAACTGTGGTGGAGTTATGATTGTTTGTAAGGGACACTCATCTTTTGTGTTTACCTTAATTTAACTGTAATTGAAATTGTAATTTATTTGCATTCTATAAATACAAATTAGGATAAAATCCTATGGATATAGACATTGCAAGCTAGTTGTGCGGTGAAATTGTTGAGTATGAATTTGTTTAAAACATGTAATTATTACTTACAAATTGTGTGTATTGTATTGATTCTTGTCACTACAGGCAAATATGCTGCCTACACCTGCAAAGTTCCATTATGTTTTTAGTCTGAGAGATCTGTCTCGTATATGGCAAGGTATGGTGGGTACACTGTCCACTGTAATTGAGAATGAAGCTGTCCTTCTGTTGCTCTGGAAACATGAATGCTCGCGAGTTTTTTCTGACAGGTACATAATCCTTTACATTTTTTAATTTCTTATATCATAAGGTGTTGTCAGTACTACAGAAATGTTTGGTTAACACATGAATAAGAGCTCTAAAATTTTGCTGTTATAGGCCTTGGTTTCTGAATGTCTGTTCCCAACCTCTTACATTACATTTTTAATGTAGGTGTGTTCTCCTTCCACCATTATGTAAAGGAATACAAGGGAACTGATATAATGAAAATCTGTCACTTATATGAGCTGGACCATTGTGGAATATGCTGGATTCTGTTTGTGTGTATGACATGTACAAGTATATTTAGGTTTACATGGTATTTGTACCATTGAACAAAGTTGTGTAATGTAGTGTGGAAATAAAAGATTTTTGTAGGTTCCTCATAAGTGAAACCAGGCCATTGACCTTTGGGATATGCATTTTATACTTGCATACATATATTCCCTTCTATACATCTTCACTCACTGATAAACTGTGGCATAATTTTTTGGGGCTCATCAACAATCATGCGGAATGCATTTTTACTACAAACAAGAATAATAAGACTCATACTGGGACTAGATCCTAGGACCTCTTTTAGAAGTTTGTTTTAGAAGTTAGACATGCTAACAGTACAAAGTTTGTGTATTTTGCATTGACGATGTTTGTTGTTAGAAATCCACACAACTTCAGACTAACTCCTCCATACAAATTATAGACACAAGACAAAAAGTAATTTACATTTACCATCCGTAAAATTTTCTTCAATTCAAAAAGGTTTTACTTACTCTTCTATAGAAATATTTAATAAATTACTACTAAACATATAAAAAATTAATAGAGATATAGTTACTTTTAAGAAAATTCCGTGTAAAGAATACTGTCTATTCAACTCTTGAGTTTTTGTCTCTTAATTGTGATGTTAATTGGCACCTAACTATTTTTAACTATGTCTTTTATTTTTAACTCTAAGAACTATTATGAACTTTTAAATTTATTAATTATGCTTTGGATACTGTATACAGCTATGGATTGTATATTGTAAAATCTTGTGGTACACAGATTTTATATTTGTAATTGTACTTTTGCTATATATTTGACTCTTGTTTGTGGTAATAGTTTCTGTCTTGTAATGTTAAACGTTAAACTTTCTTATATTTGTGAATGTTCATTACTAGGACAAGGTTGTGTATTACAATCCAGTATATATTTATGGCTAATTTCATATTCAGTCCATCATTGAAGGGGTGATGGATTTATGAGGTATGGATGTGAATATATACAGGATGTTTCACGACTTTAGGGCATAACTGCAGGAGGTGATTTCCTAGATCTTTGTGATCAAAAAAGTTCATATAAACATGTGTCCGATTTTGGACGGTTACGGAGTTATGACCGTTTTTTAATTCC
>Ga0123352_10022442_pt1 | contig 10068 bp, 6 predicted proteins | sample TergutLab28metaG_FD_89700 | JGI IMG/M metagenome (GOLD analysis project Ga0123352, IMG submission 89700) | Labiotermes labralis P1 segment gut microbial communities from Petit-Saut dam, French Guiana - Lab288 P1 | ecosystem: Host-associated > Arthropoda: Insects > Digestive system > Gut ...
AAAACCTGTGTCGAGGTGGCCGGTCGCAGGACCTTCCGAATACTGACTTCTAGCCAGCAGTCCGGCATCTAAAGTAAAAAACAGCAATACACACACAGTACAACAAATACACATAAGATAACAGCACCCACACAAGACAACTACAACAATACACATGGCAATGGGATGTTATATATATATATATCACAGTCTACAATCCTAATACAGTGAAAAATGCTAAAGATGTCTGTCCTTACAAAATTTTCTCACCTGAGGGGTCACAATAATACAGTAAAAGAAGTTCCTACCACAGTCTTGACTCATTTTCCCCTCTGTCTAACCATCCATGCAGTAAACCTTTCTCACAGCAATGCCCAGTTCTTCAGCAATTTCAGTATGAGGGACAAATGGTATACCATCCACTTTCTTTATTATGTTGCGCTTTCAGATATTTGGAGTGACTTGCGTTTTATGCCCGTTATTGATGTGTTCATGTTCACGAATGTGTTTTATAAAACCACAGAAAATGACAAAGTTAAATCGATTTTAAACTCAATTCCATGAAGCATCCAGTTTACCAATGCTATTAAAATACAGCCAACAAAATATAGTGTAATTTTCCCCACAAGATGGATCTTCAGGAAGTGGGATGTGGGGGTATGGACTGGATTAAGCTGCCTCAGGATAGGGACAGGTGGCGGGCACTTGTTAATGTGGTAATGAACCTTCGGGTTCCATGAAACGCGGGGAATTTCTTGACTAGCTGCAAACCAGTTGGCTTCTCAAGGAGGACTCTGCTCCATTGAGTTGGCATGGAGTAAGTAATTTTCCCCACACTATGCAGGGATACATCTACTGATTTCATTCTTTCATGTAACCAACAAATGAAATTACACTCAGATCACAATAACGTCTTGCTGGCACAACACCAGTTACTGACGAGTGGGTGGTAGCCATATTTATCATGTGTAAAGGTAAAGGCAAAGTTCACCATAGAACAGGCGACAGAGGACAAGAAGGTGAGTAGACGTGCCGTGGTGAGCCTCGAACCCAGATACATGGACTGAGTTTGAGATTTTGTTTTCTTGTATAACCTGTTTTCCCTTCCCTCCCCTCCAAACTGCTACCTGTTCCTGAGACCATGTCCTTAAACTGCCACCGGGTGTCAACCCGATTGCGGTTAAATAAATAAATATCAAATTAACCCTCATTCTGGTCGTATTTGAACCACCCACTAGCAAGAGTTGAGCTGGTCAGTGCCGTGCAGCCGCTACCAAACTACAGATCTTTGGCTACTATATATGTTCACGATTTTGAAGTACAGAGAGAGTAAGAAATACGTACGTTTATTCAGGAGTGAACAAGAGTTTTGTGTATCCCGAGAGATTTGTGAACAAAGGGGTGATTTATTAAATAAGTTGTTATTGTTATGGCGTTGTGTTACTTGCACCCATACCAAACTTCCACAAGGACTGGTGCAATGTATAGCTATACACTTTCTATAACCTCAGCACCTGATGGGGATGGGTGGTCAATGCCATGCTATGGTCGCTTTACCCCAGGAAAGGCCTGGTACCCACTGTATAGGAGGTTTATTTATCAAGTGTTCAGTACTTAATAGCTGGACAGAATGAAAACGTGCACATACACACAATGGCAAAGTGCACATAAAATGTAGTAGAATTATATAAATTCTGTGAACAAAATATTTCAAATACTTGAAATTAAAGCATAAAACAGTTGCAGGACAATGCGTTCCATTAAAAGATGGTGCAAATCCATCTACTGCAACACGGGCGACAGACAGCGTGACATGAAGTGGGACTTTGATGATGCTAATAGCAATAGTGTAAATTTCTCATTGCGTGCAGATAGAAGTCAGTGAAAGTCACGATCAAAATGCTTGCAGAAAAGTCAGTATCTGAAACGGGGCTTGGTTGATTGCAAACAAGAGGGGTCTCACACACCATGTTTGTCACATGGTCAATCAGCCTCAAGTCTTCACACTGGCAATACTGTTTGAAATTGTTATGCGCAGAATGCAACTGGTTTCAAGTTAATTTCAAGATGACATCATCACATTATTGCCTGGGCATGTCCTTCAATGCTATGCTGTAATGTTGGCATGATGTGATCAAAAAATAATTTGCAAACATACACACACCACTAAATAATGGTAACAGCAGCATGCCTAGAAGCAAAATGACTGATGTAGCAAACATGATGGTGGAAGAGTGACACTGGGTGAGCAGTGGGGACAGACAGATTCCAGACTCTGCAGCACAGAACTACAAAACCAAAGTGTCCTGCTTCACAAGCCAAACGTGTTGAATTTCACCAGAAATGTTTTAACCCTAGGATTACAGAGCAGTAAAGCTTCCATCTTTTACTGTACTGGATACATTATATCACCCGTGTTTCTTAAAATTATTTTCTCAACGACTCTTTCAAATCCTCATTGTTGCACCATGCATTTCGTAGAATCACTTCAATTATTAACCAACAAATGCACTATATAAAATTTCACATTAAAACACTTAAAATCGCTCCGACACGTTTCGATCCTAAGATCATCCTCAGGGAGTTACGTTGTTCCTTGCTAAAGTCATCTTAAAAACATTCACAGAATAATTCCATTATATTAACAGGGTGTTGTGGCAGCATATCGTGTTGTGTAAGAGTACGTTGTTGGGAATGCGTCGTGTGTTACATAACACACGACGCACACCATAGCCAGATGCATTCCTAACAGCATACTCTTCCACAACACGATATGCTGCCACAGCACCCTGTTAATATAATGGAATTATTCTGTGAATGTTTTTAAAATGGCTTTAGCAAGGAACAACGTAGCTCCCTGAGGATGATCTTAGGGTCGAAACGTGTCGGAGCGATTTTAAGTGTTTTAATGTGAAATTTTATATAGTGCATTTGTTGGTTAATAAGTAAAGTGATACTCTTTCAAAGTTTGTCTCTCAAATGCCAAGATAAATATTGCTTTTTTTTTTTGTAATCTGTTATTTCTCACACAGCTATACAGAATACAGCTAAGCACAGAAATGTGAAGGAAATTTGTCTGTATTATGACTGCTGCTTGCAATTGTTACATGCTACTTGAAATGACTCGATAGAGCGGTCCTTGCACACCCATTCGGAGCACTGGCAATATTTCCAATCTGTTCTTCTGTCCCTGGCTGTTGCACAAACAAAATGAACACGGGTACAAAATGGTCCAGTCGGATTTGAAAACATATAGCACACTGAAGAACAATAAACTCACTGCATAACAGAATTTTGTGTCAAGGGAGCTTCAAAGAACAAATAGAAAAATTGGCGAGACTGTTACTCTATACTACCAAGATGTGTTGAAGAAAAGACCAAGCCAGGGCACAATTTGCAGCCAATCAGTAATCAAAGAGTTAAGATGGTTTCACTGCATTTGAAATATTTCAACATTCCACTGTACAAACAAAACAGTTAATGCCCCTAACTTCACTGGGGACTTACCAAAAAATATTCCAGCACACCTGTTTCTGGATCTAATACAAAATACCGAAATTGCCAACCCTTCATAACATTAGTGTACTTGCAGAGCTGCCCTTCAAAATGCTGGAATAACTTTTAAGAAAACATTTTTGATCTGGAAAAAAAAAAAAAAAGGCATAATTTTAATATATTAATTTAAAACACGGATCTTACAGCACTAAGAGATGGCAAATATTGTGATTTATAACACGGATCTTACAGCACTAAGAGATGGCAAATATTGTGATTTATAACACGTATCTTACAGCACTAAAAGATGGCAAATATTGTGATTTATAACACAGATATTATGGCACTAAGAGATGGCAAATATTGTGATAAAATCAGCTTAAATAAAAAAACCTGACCACTGCTGTTGCCTGCATGAATTTAAAGCAACCAGCATAAACAGAACTTGCAATGTACCAGTACAAAATCTCTCATATATGTGCACTTGTTAAACTACCATGATGACAGGTATGACATGCTCCTACACAATGTAAGCTACCCATCTACAACAGTACGTGGCATGACATACTAGAGGAATTTAACCTTTAGACGCCTAACGTCAACTATAGTTGACGTACCGCACCGCTAACCTCCAAAGTTGCATTTTATATATTTATTCAACAAATATAGGTACCGAATATTTCAAACATGGTATACACTCTCCGTTTTTTCCCTTCAAAATGCAGTTCGTTTCATAATTCTAACATATTTGGTTCCTGTATTATTCACATTTTATATACAGGGTGTGCTAAAATTAAAAAAATAATTCCAGCGCCAAAAGGTTAATACTAAATTTGTACTTGACCGATGGAGTATTACGAAAAGAACGTCGGTATCATGTGATCTGAGGTTTTCAGAGCATTCCTGAGATAACACCTGATGTTGCTTGGTAGTTTGTTACTATATCTTTGGAGGAGCTTGCTGTCCCAACTTCAGCATGATCCAAATGGAATATGTTGCCTGGGAGACGTGGATACATTATAGAGGAATACAGAAGGCTTGGTGGCATTCAAAGCAAGCAAATGGAAGAGGTGCTGTGGGGAGGTCGCAGTCTGCAAGAAACATAGGAAGTGGAATAAAACAGTGGGAGGAAGGAGATATAGGGAAATGAAGTAGAATTAATTGATGGAAGCAAAATGAAAGCCAGAAACATGAATAAATGAACAAGGAAGGAGAGCTAACAGATGAAATGAAGCATTGAGAGGTAGGAACAACTGAATCATAGATGTGAGAGTTGAGCTAGATTAGAAGGGTGAAGAAGAATGCAGTGGATGATGAAACAAATGAAGAATCAGAGTGGGAAAGAGGACTGGCTTATGTACACAAAATGAAGCAGTGTGAGGTATTAAGAAATGAAGAAGGAAGGACTGCTGACAGATAGATAGAAATGCAACACTGGGAGGCTGGATGAAATGAAGGGGGCAGAGATGTAAGAAGAGCCAAATGATAAGGTGCTGTGGAAGGGCAGCCATGTCTGTTGGTGCTGAAAATGGCTGTAATGCTACGGTTGTGTATCCTTGTGGGGGTTTCTGTTCCTTCAGGCAGTCCATGAGAGGTTTCCATGACCTGCTCACGGTACAGCCATCCATCCTCCATACATTTACATTCGCTGCTTGTGCAGCCATGTATATAATGGACAAACCAGACACTCTTTGGAGATGAAGGTAAAAGACCAATGACCCATATGCAGCCATGTATATAAAGGACAAATCAGATACTTTTTGGAGATGAAGGTAAAAGAGCACCAATGACCCCATATGTCCCAGACAGGCAAAGGAGTCAGCATATCTTTGACAGTAATTGTGTCCAAGTCCGCGATGCTAAGATCCTCTCCAGCAAGCCCACGGATCATCAGGGATGTGATTAAGATCAGGCTCTATCTCAACAGCTTGAGCAAGTCATGCACATCTCTCATGCATTTCCTAGCCTTAGCACTGTCACCTTTTTCAGGAATAACATATCCTGGCTCTCCCTCCACATCACTGTCCTCAGTTGGCTCTCCTTCCGCTGCAATCTTTCCCTTTCATTCTAACTCAAAACACTTCCTTGTTTCAATCTGTTAGACCTCCTTCCTTCTTAGCACATTTCTGTTAACTCTCCCTTCCCCTTCATTTCCTCCCGGTTCTCACTACATAATTTTTCCCACATCAGCCAGCTCTCCTTCCTCCTTCATTTCGTCTACTGCTCCCTCCCCCCACTGTTTCATTCCATTTCTACCCATGGTTCCGCCAACCCCACAATACCTCCCATCCCACTGACTGAACTACAACTATTATGGACCTGCTCTTTCCCTACACAATGCACCCAATTGTACCAAGTAATTTACTCTTCTTACTTTCTTACAGTGTATAAGGTGAGAGTATTTTCCCCTGCAACATAGGCAACAAACTGCCCAGCAACATGGCATCATATCCAAAAGACTGTGATGTTCATCAATGCAAGTATCAATACACAAATGACGAACAGGTACCGGTACACATCAGACATCAATGTACTAGACTGCAACACTGTGAGCTACAGCATTCCTGAAGCGAAGAGAGTTTACACTGTGACATGTAACCTGGAATACAATCTACATACAGTAACAGTGATGAAGAATGTGATAGATTTATACAATTTCTTACATCTTTTAATACAATAAATAAATAAATGCCAAATTCAGCAAGTTCGTACGTGAGGTCAACATACTGCGAACTTCTTGCCAAATCATGTTTCAGAAGTGGTAATTAGAACTTAAATCAGTCTTACCTGCCTAAACCATATTCAGTGTACCTATGGATTACATGCATTCACTGCACTGTGAAATAATACGTAGAGCTCACTTTCAAAAAGCTTAAGTCCAACATAAAATAATTTTGAGGCATCACTGAAGAACCTGCACACGGTACGGTTTGTTGTAACCTTCTGGAAGGGATGGATATATCATTATTGCACTTTGTCTACTTGTTGAGGTATGTTATTGTATCAACTTGAGTCCCACTGGACAAGTTTTCATGAAATTTGACACTGGGGACTTTCATTAAAATCTGTCACGAAAATTCAAGTTTGGTTATAACTGGACACAAATATGAGGTACTTAACAGTATAAGTACATTTCATGTTGCTGAAGGCATACTATGTGGCTAAACACCATTTCAATGGTGAAGGTTTCATCATTCTTCTCATCTAATGGCAGCTTCAAATTCATTGAAGCACAACGACTCGCCTGCCATGTGGGAAGCACAGATGTTACACTACAACACTGTTACATTACATACACACTGCTCATCTTGTTAACACTTCCAAGACACCTACAAAACAGACTGTCTGTACTCTTGCTACAGCAGTTTTTATTGTGCACTTGCTTCACTCTGAACAACAAAACATTAGGCAGTGCTCAGAACCACAGACAAACTAAAAATTAAATCTTCAAATATTTCAAAATTTTGAGCACATGATGGCAGTACAATTTTTAATGGACATGTGGGTCATTTTTTAATCACTCTAATTACTGTACATTTAGGTTTTCATATGCTTTCAAACCACAATCCTCTTCTTCAAAGCCACAATCACCACCTTCCTGTGCTCGTTGTGTCACAAGCACATGTAAGTTGTCTTTGGGCAGGTTAAAACACCATCCTTTCACGGTCCCTCAAGGTGTTTCCAGTAAATGGCCAAACAACTGTTTCACCTCTGGTACCAGAATTGAATGCCTTGTGTATCCAGCAAAAAAACCAGGATTTCAGATGCCTGTCCATCACTTTTCATGTTACTGGTTGCTTACGACAGTGGATGTTTGGCTTTCTCATTATTACAATGTCATGACAACTACAGTTGTCCTCTGGCACCAAACGGTTAATCTGCTGCTTTTGGCCGGGCAGATTGGACACACGAAAGGAACAATTAGCAGCAGTGTTCACCACGAATGATTTTTTACACTTAATCCGTAAATTATCACAATGTGGGGCAACAAATAACTTAATGGCTATAATATGTACGTAACCAACCAATACACTTCAGTGTTTATGATGTATTTTATTCACAAAGTTCTCACCAACACGTTTCGACCGCTATTGCTGCCATCTTCAGGGTGATGTTATTATTACAAAAATACAAAGTGACAGATGTGCTTAGCTGAGTCACCATCACTCCATAACAATTAGAATTACAATTTCAGTTAAATCATGTAAGTAACATAAATTTACGTTAAAAATGGGTAATAATTAAAATCTTGGGAGTTGATATTGTTTTGTCCGTGCACAGGGATGCATAATGCAGTAATACAGTGAGTTTTAATCCAGTGTTTAGGCGACATGTAGACGGTGTGATATAGTGGTTGGTGTTCCAACCTGCATACAACTTTTCAGCAACAATAACAGTGACATCTAAAACTTTCTGGAATTCCAGATGTGCAGGGTACGCTTTAGTATGTGCCACATGTCATTGATTTACTTTATGTGAAGGGCCTGAAGCCTTTTGAAAGAAAGCTATTTACAAATGTGCTCACATTTCTTGACCTACAAATACTGTCCACTTCATTATTCCAGTAATGTCATCCAGCGTTTAAGTGTTCAATATACTCGTCAAAACTGATAATGTGAAATATTGCTAAAGGGCTGTATCTGTACTTGAAGCATGGCATATAGTAGTGTGGTGCAGTAAGCACATTTACCCAGTGCTATATATTAAGAACATAAAAATTCAGGATATGTTACTTAAACTAAAGCCTTCGTTTCAAAATTAGCAAAGAGACTATGTGTTGACTTAATTTACAATAAAAAATACCTACAAAGAATTACAAAATAATCTTTAGCTGTCAAGACATTCCTTTTATTCAGCATAATTCGGAGATTACGAAGAACTACTCTCCACTTCCGTGTACACAAGAATATAAACCTTACAATGACAATCTGTCGAATTTATGGAGTAATAATACTACCTTGGAATATATCGGAATGAAATCTAAACATTTCACTGTATAAAATTAGTGATGCTTCATCATTAAACCTGTGACATTCCACTCTATTTGAACATAAAGTAAACGATCAATATCATCATCTTTTCTACGTATTAACACCGAAAAACAAGGAACGTCGTAATTTTTAACCTCACCTATTCAACACTAACGGATAGCCGACAAAAACACCACATTCTCTTCACTTAATTTCTTCAGTCATTAAGAGTAGTAATATTAGTGTCACTAATAATAAATCAGCTATTACTTAACAGATTATTCCAACAAACTGTACGCTACTTATTGCCTACTACACAATACATTTACACGACTAAACCTCCACACACACGGGAAATTCATGAGATGTGTTAATTCGTTGCCAACCTAATGGCCGCAAACGAAGAGTACACGAACCATTGACTGTGCAAGGTGCCATGTTGCTCGGCGCGGAAGCAATATTAAAACACGGATGAAAGTATTAAAAAACCAGTTCTTCTTACTGAGTGACAGCACTCGACTTGATTAAAAACATGACGATTAGGGTGTAGATGATGGCTGTAAATATTACTTTGCGTTGTCATTGGGTAGCTACGAGATAATATCGCGTCATATCTCCGAACATATTTATATTAAATGCCGTAAAGAATTTAAATGATGGTACGCGTTAGCAACTCTAATTATGGTGACGAGGTGCAACACTTCGAAAGCGTTGATAGACTGCGTTTGAAATGCGATGGCACACACGCAGAAACAAAATTTTGTCTTTCGGCGGAAAGGACGAACCCATTTAAATCGGCGGGGGCGTCAGTTCAGTCGACTACTGGCAGCCCAGGTGTGCGCATCAGCGGTAGTAATGCTGGATACACCATGTTCCGAGGTAGTGTGAAGAGTACTGGCTACCCACTGCATTCGCCAGTCCATTTAAATCAGCCCGTGGGCGTCAGTTCAGTCGACTACTGGCAGCCGAGGTGTGCGCATCAGCGGTAGTAATGCTGGATACACCATGTTCCGAGGTAGTGTGAGAGTACTGGCTACCCACTCCATTCGCCAGTTTCCTCTTCACTTCACCCCCCTCCCGTGTGCCATCACATTTCAACCGGATTCTATAACCAGCCAAAATATTTTTATGCAAACTATATGTGAAACATGTAGATTTTTAACGATAACGTGTAATATCAGCACAATTTAAAAATCAATCAAATACACTAAGTAGTGTTAGGATGTAAAACGCGGAAAAATGAACACGATCTCTGGGTCACATTATGATTCTCTAAACTTCCTGGGAAGAGATCACAAAAAAATGTGTACCTTGGTACCCAGGAATTTTGTTCGGCGGTGGGGGTTCAAAAAATTCAGTTCACGACAGAATGGGGATCTGGGAGCTGTAGCCCCCTAGTCAGTGGTTCTGGAAGCAGCAGGCTGTAAATTGGTACAAGAAATTTCATTTCATATAGTAAAAATTTCTTAATTTTTGGTACTTTAAGACAATTTATGATGACAACAATATTATTTGTCATTGCTAATGTAAAACTGCGAACCGGCGGTAGTTTTAGGATTTTACTGCCTTTTTTTCAAATACCTTGGGGTGTTGGCATCCTAAATTCAGCAATTTTTTTAACAGT
>Ga0123352_10022443_pt1 | contig 10067 bp, 7 predicted proteins | sample TergutLab28metaG_FD_89700 | JGI IMG/M metagenome (GOLD analysis project Ga0123352, IMG submission 89700) | Labiotermes labralis P1 segment gut microbial communities from Petit-Saut dam, French Guiana - Lab288 P1 | ecosystem: Host-associated > Arthropoda: Insects > Digestive system > Gut ...
TACACGGTCTTGTTCTCCTGATGATGGGCATAATGATGCCCGAAACATGTTGAGATAGAAGTTTGATAATAAACATCGGATTAGTTGCATCTTGTTGGTTTCTCTCTCTTCACCCTAATTGTTATGTTTTTTTTAAATTTTTTATTATAACCGATAAAAGCACAATTATATCATAAAAGTACATATAACAACAGTCTCTTTGTGTAATCTATGTATAGATTGTGTGAATATTGGTTATAATAAAAAAATTGAAAAAAAGATGCATGGTACATGTATTAAAATAAGATATTTGTTATATCTCATTGATCCACATGCCTATGTAGTGGTCCACAGCAAAGGAATGTGTTTTACCAGAAATTGTAATTATTGGGAACCTGTCTTGTTATTCTGGTTCAATATCCTACCTCAGAGTTTGTGTCCCTGTGATCATGTGTCTATAGGGAAAAGTTTCAAATCCTAGCTGAGCTAAAAAATTTCTAACTTGAAACAAAATAACAGAATGAAGTAGAGTGCATTTTTAAATAGTATCCAAGTTCACATTATACAGGTGGGAAATAATGTTACTCAGTAACCAACAGATTTAGATATACCACACACTAAATCATGTGCCCTGAGAAAACAGTAAAATAAAACTTTAAGTGTCATTTATATGTTCTGAGCAGGAATCTCTTGTGGTTACAAGAAGTCTGTCTGCAGCCCTATAAATAAAACATAACCCTGCAGAAAACGATACTCAGTTTACAATTTCTGATGCTTCTGTCTAATGCCAGAGTAATAGTCCAAATCTGATTCCCCTAATCCTGTGATTCTGGCCTAACAATATTCTGCAGTGACATGTACACCTTCCAGGAGCACATCTACTTCACCTGCGACTTGCCGCTAGATCTGGGAAATGAATCTGATTAAAAGAAGAGTACTTTTCTCTTGAGATTCAAGAATTTAAACATCACATTATCAAGAACATATTTACTTTGAAAACCACTGTCCTCTGTGGATGCTACCAAATTTTTTTACAGTCTCTTGCATTTAATAATGACAGCAATAACAAACCTACCTTTAAACGCACAGACTCAATTTCAGGTTGCAGTTCTGTTTTTGGTACACTTGAAATGAAAAACTGCAAAAAATATTCAATAGCATTATGATGTCTATCCATCTGTCTGCATGCAACAACTCAAGAGCTGCTTGCTGGAATTTCATAAAACCAGATTTGGAGTTATATTAAATTGTGTTTACATATTCAAATTTTGGCTAAAATCAGTCAAAATAAGACACTTTACATGAAGACCTAGTATGTATGTTCTTACGTTCATCTGCACTATAACTCACTAAAGATTTACCACAATGAGAAATGTTTCAAACATACATGTAAAGAAGTACAAAACACACAGTCTTCCTATCAGTTCATGTTTTCTTGAAGTCTAATGGCTCTTGAGACCATTAAACTTAAGCAAGCATGCCAGAACTGCTATGCTATGCATACATTTACTGGCTTGTTTCATTTACATTAAAACCAATGCACAAAATAATTGCTCACTTTAACAGCATGGTTCAAAGCAAGCATCTGTGTTAAACCCTGTTTATATGTTACTATTCCCTCTTCAGTCTACCCTGTGAGTGATATAAAAATATTGACAGTCATTCCCAATTATCATATATGTGTGTTTGGCAGATAATGGGTTCCACTATTTATCAACATCTGAAGCCCTTTGTCTTCATCTGTTTGGCATTGCAAACAACCTACCAAAATGCTTCTATTTGATTTACTTGGAATGGGTCTCTTCAGACCAACATTGATAGCACTCCCTATGTTTGGCTGATAATGAACTTACAGGCACATAAATTAAATGCTGAATCGTAGAGTGGTATACCTCATTTCAAGACATACAATTAAACCCAAAATTTTATTTGGGTTCAAAATTCACTCTCTCATTCTGCCACGTGAAAAAGATAGAGTAAATACGAATACAGAATTTGTAGTTACTGTACATGGCTAGACCAATGAAGGAAATACTTTGACAACAACCTTACACATGATGGTTATCACATTCTTCTTGTATCACTGATACTTTTGAGTAGTTTACAAAATGTTCCCAGTTGAATCACACAACCGCATAACAAAATGTTAACATTAGTATAAGATTACAGATTTCACTAATTAAGGAACTGACATCATGGTTGTGGTTCTTACTTGAAAAACAGACAGTTATGCAAATGGTAAGGGAAATTCAGCAATTTTTTTTTTTTTGAAAGTTGAAGGTTCATCAGCATATTCAAAGATGTCTGCAAACAGACAGCCTACTGATCAATCATCTCTTTTCTCAAAGATTTCAACCCAAAATTATGTACAAATTTCTCGTTTCCTCATACTTATGCACAAACCATATCATCCTCGTTGAGTTAATCAGTCAGAAACAGTTCAGTGAAGAAAACAAATTGTAAAGCTTGTTATATTGTAAGGTTCTTCATTATCACATTATACCCCAACCTAGGCAAGTGTTTTTTTTTTTTGTAGAAAAGGAACTGTTAATTGAAAGAGAAAGTTGCTGTACGACCTCAACACTGTGTTTGCTAGTCAAACACTTCAAAACTATTGCAGACTACAAAACAACTGCCATTTGTTCAGACAGACCTTCTCACTTGAGGTAACATACTTTCATCACAATTTTGATACATATGTTCTCAATCCCTGTTTCCCTTTCAACATCAGACACCAAGTGTCATGTCAGCAGACAGCAGGTAAAGTTAATGGTTCCACAACTTAAAACAGGAAATCTTTCAACCCATCCTATTCAACATACAAACATGAAACTCTAGCTTGCATGGAGAAGAACAATTACCACACAGCAGAAACAACCAAAAACATTACACACAGGAGTGTTGGTTTAATCTTACCCTTGAAGAGTCAAGTGCAGTTGCCGCCAGCATCTTGCAAGTAATAAACGGTAGGGATGAGTTATGTAGGAGGAAATATAACACGTTCCACAGTAACAAAGTTGATTTCCATCAAGCGCACAAAAATACAGTAATCCACACTTACGTGGTTTGCTCCCAGATGCAATACATTAAGCCAAGCACACAAATTCATACATATGATGGTGAAAAATGTCTTCATGTTGCTGAACTCCAGTGAAAAGGAGTTTGTCGAAATTCAAAAGCAAACCACCCTTGAAAAAGCTGAAGAGCCTTCAGAAAGGACCACGATGGTTTCAAAGTTTTCTGAAGTATGTGGACTCATTAAACTTGGCATAATGAGTACACAGATTTCAACGAGCAGCAAGCAACAACTGGATGAGAAATACTGAGGATGACTGCTTGTTACAAAGAGATTCTGCATGAGAAGAGACCTTCTTTCAGTTCTTAATTTCATCAAGCCGTCTTCAGGGACTTGTGCAGCACCATCTTTATTGTCGAACGTTGGAGGTGATGATCCAGATAACCCACCTACAGATCAGGAGGAAATATCTTCTCCTCAAATTGTCATGTGTTTGACAGATTTCACACTTTCGTAAATTTTTATACACATAAATATACATTTTTTTGGTCAAAACAGATTGTCTGGAACCACCCTCCCCATTACATCACTGCGGTTATGGGAAAATCTGTCTTGACTTGCATTGTATCGACCAACATCACCTTTCTCAGAACCACCAGTAACATAACGTCAGGGAATGGTACTAAATTCCTGCTGGTTCTCCAGCTTGCTAGTCACAACCTTTTAGCTGACAAAGCACTGCCCTTGCTTATCCCACTGGTAATGCAATTTCAGAAATCCATGTCCCAGTTTGAGAGTTCATCGGGTGGGACGTCATTGTCTTTTGGATAGAAATCGAAGTTGGAAATGTCTGTTGGACCATTAATCTGAAATCCAAACACCAACATTTACTGCAACATTCTCAATCCAGCAGGAACATAGGATGTTTGACCCCCAGCAGCATGGAAGTTACAGTTTTTAGATTAAGCAGGTTATATACTGGTCGAGAAAATGTCAGATAATTATAAGATTTCAATGTAAATTGTGTTTCTGTCATGCATTGTAAACTGAGGAACTTTTGTGATTACGAGAACATTTTTAGCTGGGTAATGTACTGTTGTAACTAACGAAAGTGTTGTGCAGGATGGGTAATTCTGGGTCACGATGATGATGATGATGATGATGATGACGACGATGGAAAATCACCTGTCACTCGAACCACTGCTGTGTGTATCGTAAAACATGTATGATTACCAAATTGGGTGCTTAATAAGGAAAATAACGATATCTGATATTCAAGATTTTTGGTTCCTACTATTAGAAATGGCCATTTATATATAGTTGTACAAGTTAATGGAGTGCTTGTGCCACAACCTTGTGTTACAAGGCTAAGGTTTAATGTAGAGTTGTACTAACCAGAAATGTAGTACAGTGATATTTCAGTGACTTTGTGAGTATGGGCATGGGTTTAGCAAAGGTACAGGTTTCACTGTTTTCACTGTTAATGACAACAGTAAACAAAAGTCAGTCTTTTGGTTCTGCAGCCAAAAATCGGCCCCAAGAATGAGGATGTCATATTATGGTAGGTGAAAAATGGGAACTCAAGAAAAATCCTGCCCCAGCTCCACCAAGACAGAACCTGGGCCTTCATGATGTGAAGTCAGCCTGTGCGTTGTAGCTCAACAATGCCAGGCTGTGACAGATATCGTTCATTTACTTATGGTTTGTTTAATGATTGTTGTCAGTAGTTAAGACCGTATAGTGTTGACTGATATGATAATCAGTGTGTAACAAATTAGAAAGGATATGGAAGAATGTAGTCAGGCCTAAATTGAGTTACTATCCCAGCATTTGCCTGGAGGTGATCAGCAAAACAACAAAAACTGTCAGGCCCATATTTGAATGTGGCATCTCCAGGATATGAAGGACATGAAGTTTGGTACTTACTTGTTGAACTATGGGACACACAAGAGTTCTTTGTCGTAATCCATCCCAATCGAAACCCTGGAACCACCTGTAAGACATACCATAGCTACAAAGTTCCTTGAACTGTTCAAAACCCAAACTTGGTATGACAATACTGTGAGTAGGCGGAGACAAGACCCACAGAAGGTCTATACAAAGGAACAACACACACAGAAAGAATCCACTGCTTCACATGTTTCAGACTTACTTATGCTTTTTAATATCTTGGATCCCACCGCGCTGATAGCCAAGGCGTTCGGCAGGGGCGTCACGACATAGCCGTTTAATGAGGCTCTGGGCAGCACGTGTAATGTGTCTGGGGAAGTCCACCATGTCAATACCCTTTAGGATTATGTTATATGTCTTCATGGGGTCTGATGCAGTGAATGGAGGCCTGAAACATGACATGAAATACTGAAAACATAAATTTTGTTTTTGAAGTTAAACTTAAGTGTTTTCCTATTAAATTACATTTCAGCAGTCAAACAATTACATCATCAAATGCGATCACACAAGCAGGCATACTGTAATCTGATCATACGTGGTCAGACAATAAAGTTTGCAAACTCATTGTGGTAAAAGTGCTACATACCTCATTGCTGAATACCACCGTGGTCGCCTTCAAAATAATTTTGGAATTGGTTTTGTGGAATGGCCTTCAGAGCTGCTGCTGTATTACTCTTGATGTCATCAATGTCATCAAAATGCCTTCCTTTCAATATTTCTTTTATCTTCGGGAACAGAAAAAAGTCATTGGGGGCTAGATCCATTGAATAGGTAGGGTGTTCCAACACAGTTATTTGTTTAGTAGCTAAGACTCCCTCACAGACAGTGCTGTGTGTGCACATGCATTGTTGTGATGCAAGATCCATGAGTTGTTGGCAAAAAGTTCAGGTCGTTTCCATCTAACTTTTTCATGCAGCCTTTCCAGTACTTCCAAATAGTAAACTTGGTTGACTGTTTTACCAGTTGGTACAAATTCGTAATGAACAATCCCTCTAAAATCAAAAAGAGTCAGCAACATTTTTTTGACTCTTGATTTGGACTGACAGAATTTTTTTGGTTGTGGGGAACTGACAGTCTTTCATTGTGCACTTTGCCGTTTCGTTTCAGGGTCATATTGGTAGACCCATGTTTCGTCACCTGTGATGACACAGCCCAAAATGTCAACTTACCTCTCCAAAAGGTCTTGGCAAATTGTGACTCTCCTTTGCTTTTGTTCTTCAATGAGTTCCTTTGGGACCATTTTTGCACACACATTCCTCATGTCAAGATCTTCAGGTAAGATTTTCCTAACTGTTTCTCTGTTGACGTTCACTTGCTCTGCTATGCTCCTGACAGTCAACTGACGATTTTAACGCACAATTTGACGAATTTTTGCAATGTTTTCTTCAGTTCTGCTTGTTGCTGGCCGTCCTGATCTCTCTTCGTCAGTGACACTTTCTCTTCCCTCAGACAAACGTTTCACCCACTGTAAACTGCTTTTTTCTTCATAGCATTATCCCCATAAACTTGCACTAATATCTCTCTGATTTTGTTTCCACTCTTTCCAAGTTTAACAAGAAATTTAACGTTCGTTCACTGCCCTAATTCAAGCTCCGACATTCTCGAGGCGGCACACCAAAACACACACAGACAGTAATAGATGCCACTCAGAAAGAGACTGCCATAGATCAAAAACAACACAGCTATGAAACGTTGATATGTCAACGTCATCAAACCACACTAAGGCTTTTGTTCCGTGCTACCACGGCATGCACACGGTGGCGAGTCTGCGCACTTAATTTTCCAACCACATAAAGAGACTAATACGATTACAACACAGCATAACAATTTTGGTAACTTAAAAGGATGTTCTCAATATAACGTTCCAGATTACTATAAAAAATTTATTAAAGCAATAAATACTGCACATATTATTCTATTTTTGGATTTCCTTTTCATATATGCACATACACGCCTCAGTACATGTATATGTCAGTATTTATTTGAAAATTTTAGGTAACTTAAACAAATGTAGTGACACACATGCATAAGACACTTTACCAGTGAGATATATAAGTTTGTCCTTAGTTTGATATTCAAAACCCCCCCTAAAAGTTACTAATTGGAAATAAGACTTTTTGTCACTAACTGAAGATTGAAATTTGCTCCATTTAGTGACTTTTTCTGCAAATCGTGAACCACACAGACAGATGAGAGAAGATTAACATCAAAACAGATATAGTTTATAAGACAGGCAATTACAGATGGAGCAAGGAAGTAGTAACAAATGTAAAGATTTCATTAATAGATGAAAATATTACAGAAGTACTGAAAACAACATGAAATAAGTGCTGTGATAGGTCCATTCTCCCACTCAGAAAACTGTAAAATAAGAGGAAATAAGAAAATGGTTTAGGAAGACAGACTTATTTTGTTTGTGTGAAAATATACAAACAGAGTATAGCTAATATAAGGAAAGATGTTACTTTGTTGATGAAAGGTTTGTAATATAAAATTCTCTGACCATGCACAAAACAAAAAGAAACCTGCTCATCACAACTTACGTTCCAGTCAGAAGTTCATGCATAAGAACTCCTAGAGACCAGTAGTCCACAGCCCTGTCATGACCCTTGTTCAGAATTATCTCTGGTGCAACATACTCTGGCGTTCCACAGAATGTCCATGTTTTGGAGCTAAAGCCAAGTCTTTTTGAAAAGCCAAAGTCAACCTGCACAGGACAAAATTTGTCTCAGTCTTTGTAAGTATAAGCACATAATTGATGTAACGCCAAAATAATTGTTTAAGTGATATTTTGGTAGACGGCCCCACAGATTCATGGAGCAGTCACTGGGTACATGAAAGCTGCTCATCTTGTGTAGACATTCAACACCTTCATAGAGCCAGACGGTTCAGTGGAACACTTAAACGCTCTGTCACTGGACCCTTCATATAGACATATCCCATGCAGTAATGTAAATGATGACTGATGGGAAAAATGGAATTGACGCTACTTGTTAAACTTTTAGACTAGTGGTTACTACACATACCATCAAGCGCTATATTAAATAATTCCATGTACATCCCACATATTGAATTTGTGTGTTTTGTATGGATCTCAGAAGAAACAGCAATTATTTCCCTCTACAGCATTAAATGATTGGTTTTTATAACCCAGACAGATTATGTTTACTGTGTGATATCTGAAAACAGTGACACTCCTATCCACTCTCCCCCAGTGCATCATTTTCCCACATATATACCTCATTTATTGTGGTCCTAAAAAATCTGACACAATTTAAAACTTACGTGTAACTGTCTGCTTCCCATATGGATAACTAGTGAATGCAGTCCCTTCAGAAATGATGGACAGAGGTTTCAATGAATTTAAATAGAACAGAAATTAATCTGTTTTCAAGAGCTAAAAATAACGTAAGTCTAACCTATGTTTTAGACAAGACAATGGCACCTCACTTGGCATTTACACAGTCACATTCTTATCTCAGAGATTTTAACTAACTTGTTATCCACATAAAATTCTACAGGATTCTAATGACGGTATATCACAAGTAGAATAATTCCCTTTATGGACTTGATCCATCATCCTGTGTGCCGCATTAAAATTAAAAATATTTCAGGGCAGGATCAGTCCCCAAAAGCAGGCAAGAGCATGGGATAGGTATATTTAGTCGGGAAGACAGGAAAAGCTAACTGAAACTTATGGGCCGTATCTGAATTTTTATTTCACTGTGGCATGATGGACTAAGTCCAAATGGTAAAAGATTATTCCAAATAGTTATTCAGATATATTAGGTAAGTTTAGAGTGATTTGACTCACCAGTTTGACATAGCCCTGCACATCCAGTAGTAAATTCTCTGGTTTCAGGTCTCTGTAGATGATGCCTCGTGCATGAAGGTATTCAAATGCTTCAACTACACACGCCGTTACAAAGCGGGTTGTGTGGTCATCAAAATACCCTCTGTCCCTCAGGATCGTCCACACTTCTCCTCCCAAACATGCCTCCAGTAGCATGTACACATATTTTGTGTCTCGAAATGTGCGGTACAACCTGCAGGATGTGAAAGGTTACAAACTGGTCACACAGCTGACTTCTGTGTGTGCAAGAGTGTTCAGAACCATACTGTTTTATTACTTTACCATTCTAACAGCAATTAAAAATTATTTTTATCTGTACTTGTGTCCATTAGTCACTGAAATATTATTACATCAGCCTAATTTTATCCAATAACATCTTTGTGATGTACACTGCCATCTTCAAGTGGATACACAGAATAAACAACCAGATTCTAATATCATAATCCATCACTTCCTTAAAATATAATGTATTATCATCATACAAGTGCTGCTATAATATAATAATAATTATTATATTTATTTAACAATATATTTATAACCACAATAAATATATTTCTGGATAATTTTTTCCCACAGTAAGGCACATTTCACATGACCAAAGGAAGTAGTGATTTTACATCAAAATATTTCAGGCATACTGATGTGTGTGAAGCACTATCATAAGGTATACTGACATAAGGATACCAGTGACACGTTTTGTTAGCACCATAACAAACCTTTGCGTTCTTAGTTTTTTAATAACTCTGCTACATGAAGATTGTTAATTTGTTAGTTACAAGTCATGCTAAGGATGGCTAACTGGATTAGTCACATCTTGTGTAGGAACTGCCTTCTGAAACACATTACTGAAGGAAAGACAGAATGGATGGGAAGACAAGGAAGGAGAGGTAAGCAGCAACTGAACGACCTACAGGAAATGAGAAAATTGGAAAAGGAATCATTAGATCACACTATGGAGAACTCACTTTGGAAGAGGCTATGAACCCATCATAAGACAGACCACATGATGACAATGAAGTCACAGTGTGGTCACCTCAGTATGCAGGATAGAGTGAAATGAGAACAGTTACAGTGTACTAAACAAAACAGGCATGATGGGAAGGAAAATCTGTAACATACAGCTTGGAGTATCTCTGAACAACTACCCCCCCCCCCCCAAAAAAAAAAGCCAAAAAAATTATTTAACATTTTTAACCCACATTTTAACAAAAAAAAAAACATTTATCTTTCTAAATAGTATTTTATTGTTTTTTTTTTTTATTTATCTCA
>Ga0123352_10022444_pt1 | contig 10067 bp, 6 predicted proteins | sample TergutLab28metaG_FD_89700 | JGI IMG/M metagenome (GOLD analysis project Ga0123352, IMG submission 89700) | Labiotermes labralis P1 segment gut microbial communities from Petit-Saut dam, French Guiana - Lab288 P1 | ecosystem: Host-associated > Arthropoda: Insects > Digestive system > Gut ...
CAACTACATCAAAGCCCCATAGACTAAGCTGGTTCGGCCATATACAAAGAATGCCTGAAGCCAGGGCAGCTAAGAAGATATTTAAATGGAATCCCTTAACCTCGAGACCAAGAGGAAGACCCAAATATAGATGGGAGGACAACATCATGCAGGACCTTGGTCAAATGAAGATCAAAAATTGGTTAACCTGTGTCCAGGATAGAGCAACGTGGAAGGATGTCGTGGAGAAGGCCAAAACCTCCAATTAAAAGAGGTTCAGCTCCTGACGAAGAAGAAGAGTGTAACATATATAACATAACATAATATAAAGCAATCCCATTACAGGCCTGGACAGGCTTAGAGGTTTCCAGGAGGCTGAGGCTCTCAGATTTCAAGACAGTAGGTACATGAAGGTGGTAAGGTTGTCAGCCCTACGCACCGGCCGCCTTTACCCCCAGGAAATATTCCTGGTACTCATTTCTGTTAGAGGCTGAGTCGACCCCAGGGCCATAGTGCGGCCGGAAGGATAAGGTCAATGAAAAATTCCAGTTACACCGTCGGGAATCGAACCCACGACCTTCCGACTTGTAGCGCAGTGCCCCAGCCAACTGCGTCATCATGTATCCCCGACATAACGTAATATATTTAATATATTATTGTTTATTAACACAACGGGGATGTCTCACCTGACAACCCCAATGGAATATTAAATATCATGAACTCTCGCTAATTTTTGGTTTTAAGTGTAAACGACTTTCATATAAATAACAGGTGTGTATTGCTTTAAAGATGTGTCTGAAATGTTACATTTTTATGAGTTTTTACTTTCTGTCATTGTCATTGGACTGGCAGTTCTGGTGTTTCAAAGAATCGTCGTGCCTGCACCTTCAGGGTCCCGCCATTTAAAGCCGAACTTGACGTTCGGGTGGCCGTGCATCGTGATAAATTCTTACAATAAAACCAACTAGATGCACTAATTTCTCAAATTTATTTTTGGGATAAAACTCTACATGTTTCAGACAGTTCCTCTGTCCATCATCAGGAGTTTTTCACTGTACACACAGCAATGGTGTATGTCATACAGGTATTGCTGACAGCTTGCGAGTGGGATCAGCATGGATCCTGCTTGCAAGCTGTATGACATATACCATTGCTGTGTGTACAGTGAAAAGCTCCTGATGATGGACAGAGGAACTGTCTGAAACATGTAGAGTTTTATTCCAAAAATAAATTTGAGAAATTAGTGTATCTAATTGGTTTTATTATAAGAATATAAGAATAAGCATTTAATAGCCCTAATTTCTGATGTACAGAATTCATTCACATTCCCCTCAAGGGGATCTAGCATTCTTACAGATTGCTGATTTCTATCTGTTAACTTAAAATCCAATATAACATGTTTGAGCTGCTTGTAATAGCAGGAATCCAGTACTAAACATTTGATCATGACCACTGTTATAAAATACATTCTCCATCTTACATTATTAATGGGGTACACAGTGGCACAGTTGGTTGAGGCACTGCGCTGCAAGCTGGAAGGTCGCTGGTTCGATTCCAGATGGTGTTGTTGGAATTTTTTATTGACATAATCCTTCCGATCGCACTATGGCCCTGGGGTTGACTCAGCTTCTAACAGAAATGAGTACCAGGAATATTTCCTTGTGGGTAAAGGCAGCCGGTGCGTAGGGCTGACAACCTTACCACCTTCATGTGCCGACTGTCTTGAAATCTGGGAGCCTGAACCTTCTGGAACCCTGTGGGTCTGTCCAGGCCTGTAAAGGGATTGCTTTACCTTTGATTGATTTGCATTTGGGTTCGGGACCTCTCAGCCCTGATGCACGTAGGCCTTAATTAAGACGGGCCCTTTGTGCCCCGATTGCTTTACCCATACTGTTATAAAATACATTCTCCACCTTACATTATTGTGTTACAATTACATTTGGTTTCTTGTATTGTGCTTATCAGTACTCTACAGTTCAAACTACTTTTTTAACTTCATCAGAGGTGTGTGTGACTGGAACCACCATATACCGTGTCACCATACTACTACGCTATTTCCGGAATGTACCTGGACAGACAGGAAAACAAGAGGACCCATTGCCACGAGACCTGATCCTTCACCAAGCATTAGAGACTAGAAAGTAAGCAAAGTACAGTAAACTTTGCCTACCGGTACCAAGGGATTGCTGTATATCACAGTTTTGCGGGTAGTAGTGCGTTATAAAAAGGTAAATCAGTCCCATTACAGGCCCGAGATGCCCAGAGGGTTCCAGGAAGTTAAGGTTTCCAGATTATGTGACAGTGACCCAGGATGGTGGTAAGGTTGTCAGCCTTACGCACCGGCCGTTTTTTACCCCCAGGAAATTCTCCTGGTACTCAACAGAGGCTGAGTCGACCCCAGGGCCATAGTGCGATCGGAAGGATTATGTCAATGAAAAATTCCATTGACACCATCTGGAATCTAACCAACGACCTTCTGATTTGTAGCACAGCGCCATAACCACTGCACTACCGCAGTCCCCAGTAGTGTGTTATACCTAACGTATATCTTGCTGTACAGAGCAACCTCATGGACAGCCCTAACCATTTAATTTGTTAGTTATGGTCCTAGATACATAACACTAATAAAAAAAAAACAAAACTCCAATATTTTACGTTTTTAATCATCAAACTCACAACAGTGAATTATGCAAGCATTTTGTTTGAGGTACCTTAACTGTTCACTTCTGTAGACTTATGTATTAAGTAGTCTTTCTTGATCATGTTTTGCTTTCTGAACTTTCCAGAATCAATCCTGGGTGCTGCTGGTAGGTGGTGTAGTGAAATGTAATGATCATCTCTAAATTTCTCTAGTAAGTAGAACATTAAATTATAAAATGAACATTGTAATTAATTTTTAATGAAACAAGAACTCTGTTGGAAGCGTAAAATACATTAATTGATCAAAACGAGAAATGAAATAAATTAGCTCATCTGAGAGAGATGTCCAAAATGGCAGGAGAATTTGCGAGGCTGACTTATCAGCCTCGCAGTTTAATGCCAGTTTATCAGAAGTGGTCAGAAAAGATTAAAACAGTAGCTCTGAAATGGGTGACCGCGGATCGCCAAAATCCTGACCATTAAAGTCTACCGTACTTGCGTATCGTTTTTGGCTTCAGCTGGTTCGCTTTCTAATTTCAGTGATATGTATGAATAAGAAGAGCCAGTGTAGCGTAGTGACTACACTGTGGGCTGGACCGTCCAAGGTTCAAATCCCACTAGGGGCAAGAGACTTTTCTCTTCTCCGAAAGTCCAGACAGTCCCTGGTGCCCACCCATCATCCTGTTCAGTGGGTACTACTGGGTTATGTATGAATAAGAAGAGCCAGTGTAGCGTAGCGACTACACTGTGGGTCGGACCGTCCCGAGGTTCAAATCCCACTAGGGGCAAGAGACTTTTCTCTTCTCCAAAAGTCCAGACAGTCCCTGGTCCCCACCCATCATCCTGTTCAGTGGGTACTACTGGGTTATGTATGAATAAGAAGAGCCAGTGTAGCGTAGCGACTACACTGTGGGCCGGACCGTCCGAGGTTCAAATCCCACTAGGGGCAAGAGACTTTTCTCTTCTCCGAAAGTCCAGACAGTCCCTGGTCCCCACCCATCCTCCTGTTCAGTGGGTACTGGGTTCTTTCCCAGGTGTAAAGCAGCCAGGGAATGAAGTTAACCAGTCGCCTCCATTTAGGCCCTGCATGGCATTGACATGGAAAACTTTATCTTATGTATATAAATGAGTTTACGTTGGGAACATCATGCTAAATAATGACAATTTTATTTTTCCGCAGTATGATCGGTCTGAGTTCATAACATGGATGATACACATGAGATATCTACAGTAGGAGTAATGTCAGAATCAGAGGTAAGTTGCAGGCTGACCATGTTAATTTACAGTGCAGTACTCCATACCTTCCTTTATACAGGGTGAGCAAAAAGTCTTTCCCTGATTACAAACATTTATTACGTTGCACCTCAGTTAGAAGACTTTCAGCCATGGATAATTTTCAAACAAGATGGGTACTTTTTCAAATGTTAGTCGTTTTTTGGATGCAACATTTCCAAACAAGTGGATTGGGAGAGATGGTCTGACACCCTGGCCACCACGATCACCGGATATCACCCCCATGACTTCTTTTTATGGCGGCATGTTAAGGACAAAGTGTTTTCGACACCAGTTCCAGATATTACAAATTTGAAGGCAAGAATAACAGACGCTTTTGCTACAATAACTGAAGACATGTTGGAGAACACGTGAAGAGAAATTGATTATCGATTAGACGTTCTCTGTGCAACAAAAGGAGCACATGTTGAAGTGTACTGATGTGTTGTAAAAAAACTTCTTGAGTTACATTTTAAAAAAAATATATGTTTGTATTCCACATACAGTAGTTTTCTTGTAATAAATGTTTGTAATCAGGGGAAGACTTTATGCTCACCCTGTATATCTTGCATATAAAATTTGTAACATGCTTGCAGCATGGTTTTTCAAGGTCTGCAGTAGTTGTTGGTAACACCTGCCAGAGTGGGGGAACGTGCAGTATGAGACATATATATATATATATGTAGTTTCCCATCATTCCTCAAGGAAACATAGGGCCCTCACAAAGTTTCTCCATCTGACGCGATTACTGACGAGTACTTTGACTTTGACTTCGTTGGTGTCTAATCTCTTCAAAGATTGTTCTGCGCCATGTTGTTCGGGGTCTGCCGCGGGATCTAGTTCCCTGAGGGTTCCATTCTAAGGCTGCTTATGCTGTGTCATCTGGTGGTCGGCGAAGTGTGTGGCCCAGCCACCCCAACTTCCTCTGCCGAATTTCTTGTTTGATTGGCTTTTGCTTAGCTCTCGCCCACAGTTCTTGATTTGATATCTGGACCGGCCAGAATATTCAGTATGAGGCATAACTGAGAACAAAGGAATGATCATGTCACCACGCAAAACAGTCTGGAAAAATATGGCAAAGAGGTGGCACAGTGTGTAAATATGTAGGGCTTCGCCCAAAGATTGCAGCTTCCTGAGTAGTATCAAAGGGGGTACGAGTGCCTGTGGGTGGCCAGGAACAAGTGCTGGGAGATCGGAGATTGGAATTTGGAAGGGGTATTGTTTGATTTGCATTTGGGTTCGGGGCCTCTCAGCCCCGATGCACAGGCCTTGATTCAGATGGGCCCTTTTTGCACCATATCGAATCATGGGAACCCCGCAACCTTACTGTAGTTCCAGATGGCCCCCAAGCCTAAACTCCTAATATCCTCTGGCTCCAAAAAGGAGGAGCCCAGGTACGCATGTCTGAGTGAAGCCAGAGCCTCGCACTCACATAGAATGTGAGCCGAGGTTTCCTCTCCCACCCCGAACTTTCTACACAAGGGGCTGTCAAGCAGCCCTAGTAGGTAGGGATGTCTCCTCAGGGTGTTATGACCCGTGAGAAGGCCAGTCACGGCCCTTGATTGAGTCCTATTAAAGGTCATAAATTTTGCCCTGGTACCCAGACTAGGTCCCAAGATAAACTCGTGAGCCTGCCTTTGGGTATCACCATTGGGCCCCGTGCTGGTTAACCAACCAGTGACCGAGCCTCATTTGTAAATCTTGCCTAGAGACCCCCAGGGCCAGCTCGGGTCCGAGAAACCTCGGAGCAGTGTGGAAGGGGTATTACTTGGCAACAACCTGCAAATTGTGCTGTACGACTCATGTGAAGCTGCAGAACTGCGACTTGCCATACAACTGGTGAAGGTTGCAAGCAACTGGAACCCCCATCCATTTCCTCCCACAAAAAAACAGAAGAATATTGATATTAAGAATTGGCAGAGTTTGGTAGCATTTCATCATATTACTTGTGTTGATTGTGTATTAATACCTAGGGGACCGGGGTAGCGCAGTGGTTAAGGTGCTGCACTACAAATCGGAAGGTTGCTGTTTTGATCCCAGCTAGTGTCGGTGGATTTTTCATTGACATAAAGATCCTTCCGATCGCACTATGGCCCTGAGGTCGACTCGGCCTCTAACAGAAATGAGTACCAGGAGTATTTCCTGGTGGTAAAGGCGGCCGGTGCATAAGGCTGACAACCTACCACCATCCTGTGCCGTTGTTACGAAATCTGGGAGCCTTAACTTCCTGGAACCCTCTGGGCCTTTCCAGGCCTGCAATGGGACTGCTTTTTTACTGTGCTCTGGGATCCCAGCTTAGACAGTGTTGTAAGGGCCATTACAATAGATACATTGTGTGTGTGTTATATGTGTGTGTGTGGTTTATTTCACACCTTCTTTCACTCTGAGTGTGCTAATAAGAGTAAATAGGGCCCCGACCCATGGAACGACTGTCTCCTGTGGTTCAAAGTGATTGAGATGACAGATGCACAGCGTGATGTATATCACCTAGTCACCTATTCCTGTGCTAAGATATTTTATGGAACGAAAAATGGAGGGGAGGATTTGTCATATGATATATTAAAGCTATTTTGCTCCCATTAGTCCTACAATACTGTGGTTTTCTGACCAGCTGTAGAACCCACCCAGCCTCCTGTTGACAGTGTACCAGGGGTTCTTAATCCAGGTGTGAAGCTGACCACTTGCCACTGTTTAGTGCTAAGTTTAAGTATGAGAGGAGGTATTCCTCCATCCCCACTCCCACCCCCATATTCCTTCACGGTATGCATAGGAACAACTTTACATTTATTGTCTGTCTGTCCGGTTTTTGAACAGCTGTCGCCGTCTTCCGGAAACCAAACACCATTCCTCTCTGTTTCTCCATTGATTTCCGAGGCTTGGTGTTTGGTTTTTTAGCATTTCTTGTTTTTTAGTGATGAGTGAGGAGCTGGTCCTCTGCATCAACCCCCAACCTGGAGGACCAGGTGATTTTTGGTCAAGGTTTTCTTCCTCTAGCCCTTGATAAATCAATATCAAACTGCCGGGCAGCAGTGTTAGTTTTGGTGCACTCCGGCTATTTTATTTCCCCGGTACCCACCATATCTGGTGAGCATTCCCCTTTCCGCCACCTGGGGAGACGCCTGACGGGAGACTAGCAACTTCTTGCGGGTGTGTTTATTGTCATTTTGTCTAATTTCTGAGAGTCCTCCTAACAGGAAGGAGATTCCGAAAATATAGCGACAGCCACTGTAATATCAAGAACTCTATTTTGGATGAGTTTTGTGGTTCTCATGGTGGTCTAGTGGAGGATTTCCTGCTTCTGGGGTAGATGCTGCATCAGATCCTGGTGTTCTGGGGGCAACACAGTCACTTCAAAAACTATACGTGGCACATGGGTAGCAGATGGTACACACCAGACTCCCACAAGACTCCCACATTGTTAGCACAGGCATTTAAAAATTGGCCACTTCTGACACCGACACTTGTATCCCCACTTAGAAGAAGTCAGTGTCATCTGTCCATAGCCAGATGATAGTGTCTGTTGCAAATTGCTTGCCAGTTAGTTGCTGCTTAAGGAGTTTAATGAGATGGAAATCACTCGGCTCAAGAATGGGGCTCTGGGGATGGTGGTCCATAACCTCCCAGCCATATTACCGTAACCATTCACAAGTCCAGCTGGTGTTTATCCTTACAGTTCCCTATTTCCTGCCTCAGAGTTATAACATGTAGCATGCTGCATTGCATATTGTGTTATGCGGGCATGGCTCGCCTCATCTCTGGAGTGCCGCAAGCACTGCTCACTCACCCCTCCAGTTGTGTATGTTAGATCATCTGTATTTTTTACGTCTATTTGTAGAGTCGTACTTTTTTCGTTTGCATTTGCCTTTCTGTAAATATTAAGGCACAATTGGTCTCAAAGTGATGTAGCTGTCATTCTTGATCGTACACTGAAAATTGTTAATGATTGAATGAAATTCTGTGGTACTGAGGCACATGCCTAGGCCAGATGTAAAAAGGGCCGTCCAAAGTAGAGGTTAAAATTTGTTTTGTTCGTTTGTGGTGCCACAGCCCCCCAGTGGGCCAGGGCCTCCTCATTCACGAGATTTCTAGATCACACACAACGATGCACCACAGTCAGTAGGGTTCCTCTTATCGGTCCGACACAGAGACCTCTACCTGACAACACTCGGCACTCACCCAACAGACATACAGACATTCCCCCGGTGGGATTCGAACCCACGGTCATGGCAGTTGGGTGGCTGCAGACCTACGCTTTAGACAGGGCGCAATCACTGAGACCAGCAGAGGTTAAAGTAATGCTGCAAAATCGTCACACATTGCTCATTGGTAATTTCCAGACTTATTAGTATATTGCATTACAGTAAGTCAAGCCAGCCTTGAAACCAGTCACAGAGGCTAGCAACATGCAGGGTCTGTGAATATTGTAGCCTCATGGGATATGACGCCGTTGTTGTGCAATCAGTTCCCGACATTATGAGGGATGATGGTGCCTTCATCATCAGGGCTCAGTCATGGTCTGCAGGACCCTTCAGCTGAAGGCACAATGATACTGCAGAACACCAAGAACTACCTACTCAACAGCACATTGTCACACTGAACAAGACTTGAATCTTTCTGCAGTAGTGCAGTTAGAATCTTAGACCTAGCTCGCAGGGGATGTCTAATGTGTGTGCATTGTGTGCTGTTAATTACAGCTTGTATCAGACTGCACCACGTGTGTGCTGAGATGTAGTCAGACCGCATTACAGTCATGCTCCATATAACGACGTTTCAGTCAACACCGGACCACATATATGACAGTGGGCCCATAAGATTATAATATTATAATATAATATTATAATACCATTGTGTTACAATTGCCTACAGTATTCAGTACAGTAACATGCTGTACAGGTTTGTAGCCTGAGAGCAATAGAATAGGTGTGTAGTAGGCTATACCATCTAGGTTTGTGTAAGTACACTCTACGATGTTCACACGACGATGAAATCGCCTAACGACGCATTTCTCAGAACGTATCCCCGTCGTTAATCAACGCATGACTGTACTGGTGGCATGCTGTGTGACATTGTAGCACATCGCGGGCGGGTTCCAGTGCTTGCCACATGCATGTGTAATATTTGTCAGTATAAAACCTGCATCTCTTTTTCATCAGGATCAAACACAGGATGATCATGAAGAGAGTGATGATGGGTGTGATGTACCGCCACCGAACTTCCAACTTGTGAAGACGGAAGTCATTAATGATAGTGAAGAAGAAACAGATAATGATATGGCAGCAAATGATGGCCTAGAGAATACTGACACATCAAAGAATGATTCAGAAAGAATTCAGCTCGATGATTTAATTGATGATATTACGTAAGTATGTCGCAACATATCGTTAAATGTATGTTTGGTATGGTGGGCCATTTAGCGTAGTCGGTATAGTGACTGGCTATGGGCTGACCAGTCCGGGGATCGAATCCCGGTGGGGGCGAGATTTTCTGCACCTGTCCAGACCGGCCCTGGGGCCCACCCAGCTTCCTGTACGATGGGTACTGAGTCTTTCCTGGGGGTAAAGAGTAGCCAGGGCGTGACACTGACCCCTCACCTCCTTCTAGTGCCGTGATCATGAAAGAGTAGAGCTATACCTCTACTCCCCCTATGGGCCGTACTGCCTGTACAGAGCCTCAGTGCCTGTACAGTAGAGCTATACCTCTACTCCCCCTATGGGCCGTATGGCCTGTACAGTATAGCTATATCTCTACTCCCCTTATGGGCCGTACGGCCTGTACAGAACCTCAGTGCCTGTACAAGGGTGCACCTTACCTCACCTTATGTTTAGTATGAGAATGACTGTAATGCTCGGGATAGAGGAGTACACATGATATTCATGCATTGCACTCTTTTTACCTATTCAGTTACCAAATGTAATTTATAACATCCTGTTTTAAATTAATGTGAAAAAATGTATGTAAATCATCTCCATGGGTCCACTTGGTGTCCCTCTAGGTTCACTGTGGAAAATTTGTATTCCTTCTCAATGCCTTTAAAAAAGGTGAATGTGCACTCTTGTACAGGCACTGAGGCTCTGTACAGGCCGTACGGCCCATAGGGGGAGTAGAGGTATAGCTGTACTGTACAGGCACTGAGGCTCTGTACAGGCTGTACGGCCCATAGGGGGAGTAGAGGTATA
>Ga0123352_10022445_pt1 | contig 10067 bp, 9 predicted proteins | sample TergutLab28metaG_FD_89700 | JGI IMG/M metagenome (GOLD analysis project Ga0123352, IMG submission 89700) | Labiotermes labralis P1 segment gut microbial communities from Petit-Saut dam, French Guiana - Lab288 P1 | ecosystem: Host-associated > Arthropoda: Insects > Digestive system > Gut ...
TAGTTACATGTATAATACTGTAAAGGGTAATGCATTTAATGGTTCTTAAATAATCAGCCTGGTGATGACTCTCCTGAGTCGAAACATTTTGCAGTAACACATTAATTTCTAATGTTTGTTGTGTTGACTGAACACATATTGTAAGATTACAATAAATAAGTTAAATTACTTGGAATATTTATTCAAAATTCATTATCTTGGAAGGCTCATGTAGACCAATTGGTTCTTAAACTGTGTACAGCCTGTTATGCAGTTAGAGCAATCAAACCATTTATGTCTCTGGATACTCTAAAGTTGGTATACTATTGCTACCTTCACTGTCTTATGAATTATAGAATAATATTCTGAGGAAACTCTTCACATAGTTTTCATGTCTTTAGACTACAAAAAAGGGTAATTAGAATTATCACCAGGTCAAGACATAGAGACTCTTGTAGAGAATTATTAAAAAAATTAAAGATTTTACCGTTTCAATCACACTACATGTTTTCACTTGTAATATTTGTAGCAAACAGTACAGATCAATATAAGCTAAATTCTGAGCTTAATGGCATCAGTACCAGGGAAAACTCCAACCCTTACCAACCACTGTCTAACTTAAAGTGTCAGAAAGGGACCTACTAGTTTGGCGTCAAGATTTTTAGTAATGTCCTTCTGATGTAAAGAATTGTCTCACAGTGTTAAGCATCGTAGCTCAGCCTTAAGTGATTTTCTTCATTTAAAGTTGTGTAGTACTCTGGATGAATATTTTAATAGTATGGAAGAAGGGGGCAAACTTTGAACAAGGGGCACTGTTGAACAAATTAAATATCTTGCCTTCAGTTGAAAGTGTATGTCACTACTTTTGTATTTCGAGAGTGGTACCCCTGCTCATCAGCTGATATCCACATTCCCTCCATTGTAGTGTTTAGTTTGATAGGCTAAAAAGCATTGGATTGTTCACAAAGTAATTTTTTGAATTTTAACTTCTAAGTGCTTTGTGTCTGCATTGTATTTGTAGAGGTAAGTTTGATTGTGTCATATTATATACCAGTGTGTCCTTTATCTTGTGGTATTGGTATAACTTTTGTAATTATTCCCTCTTTTGTATAACAAAAGGTTATGTTTCATGTTTGCACATGGGATAGATTCGAACATTGCTTTAAGGGGCACATTTTAACAATGTTCAAATGTGCCCCTTAATAAATCCACGATCTTAATTTTTATTTTGGAAGAAACTCATAGAGCTTATAACTACTTTAGGACAAAGAAATGGTTCGCAAATGTGATGTGCAAGAAGCTGTTATACAAGAAGACGTCAGAGCTGTACAGGAAAGAAGGCTAAGAGTTGAAACTTATAGATATGGAGTGACGAGTGCAGTCGACCCGATGTGTTTACTTCGCATTACACAAGTCGGCAAATTTTCAGTGAAAACCATGAGTTGATGTTAGTGGACTACGTAATTAAATGTTGCCAAATGAATTACGGAACGACATAAATCAATCCGTCAGCTGGCATACGATTATGGCAGAAGACTGCAATGTAAATTTCCCAGTAGCTTGACTGATAACAAGATTGCCAGAATTGACTGGTTACAGGGCTTTATGAAAAGACACAAGAACCTTATGCTTCATAAGCCCGAAAATACAAGTCTTTTCAGGGCCACCACGCTCATTGAAACAAATGTAATGGAATTCTTCATCAATTATGAGTGTGAACTTAAATCTTGGAAATTTATTGCTGACAGAGTGTATAACATAAACAAAACAGGAAGGAGTATGTATGGTTGTACAGTCTCCTAACATTGTTGCTTAGATTGGGATGAAACAGGTTGGACAAGCTGTCTCTGGTGAATGAGGAACAATGATTACCGTATGCATGATTATCAGTTCTGTTCGTAATACTGTACCACCAGTTTTCATCTTTCCAAGAGCAAGACTTCATGACTCACTGATGTTTGGTGTACCACCTGGAAGCTTCGGGTTGGTGAACAGTCCTCACAGCATTTGGATCACAGGACCACTATTCTTGAAAGTCCTTGAACATGTAAAGAAACATTCCAGAAGCCCCAAAGAAGATGATATCATTCTACTAATGGACAATCATGAAAGTCATTGCACTCTTGATTCCATTCTCCATGCAAGAGAAAATTGTATCACATTAGTTACTTTTCCTCCCCACTGCTTTCATCAATTACAGCCACTGGATGTAGGAGTGATGGGACCATTTAAAGGAAAATTATGCATGGCACAACATGATTGGATGACTGCTAATCCCAGTGAAGTGATAACAGTCCATGACCTGGCATCACTGGCAAATGCTGCATATCAAGCTTCTTTTACTGTGAAGAATATAACAGCAGCTTGTGCTAAGCCTGGTATGTAGCCATTCTCAAGACTTGCTTTCAGTGACTTGGATTTAGAGCCATCATCTGCTACATCTGTGGAAAAAGAACTGCATAACCAAGAGATCTCTGTTCCTTCTGCTAGCACCCCTGTAGCATGAGAAATTTCTGAGACTAGCAAAGATAGCCCTTCACCAGAAGTTGTGAGCCCATTCCCAAAACCTTTACCAAGATGTGACAAGAAAAAGGAAGAAGGTGAAGTCTCGCATTTTAACTGATTCTCCAATAAAGGATTGCATGGAACAAGAAGCACTTGCAAGGGCAGCTGTAAAGAAGAAATATGGCAAAGGGGCTAAAACTATAGAAATAAAATATAGCAGAAGAATGTTAAAAAAATCAATTTCTTCGTTAAGTGAATTTGATTAAAAAATTACAATGACAAAATTGATGATTTATTAGAAACACCCAAGGCAAGTGAAACTCTAGAAATAACTGCAGATGATTTTGTGTTGATTCAGTTTTTTGCTGAGATAACCAAGGTGCTCTGTGCTGGGCAATTTGAAGAAAAGGAAGCTTTCACATATAAGGTGCAAGTTATGTGGAGACGTGGTGAGACATTGCAGTTTGCCTTTTCTGATAAAGATAACATGAGTGAAATAGAAAGTGAAGACATTGTGGTGAAACCTCCTTGACTAATTTCTTCAGGTGGGACTGCATGCACTACAGCACTGAAATACTGTAGTGTTAATTTCTTGAGGAAAGAGTTATGTAGACAGAGAAATAGTGCTCTTTTATGAACTTCAAGTTCATTTGCATTCATTTATTTTCAGTAATTTTATTTGTGTTTCAGAAGTGCCCCATGGCTCTTCAAACATACCCCAAGCATGGGGCAGATTTTTTACATGATGCATCGTCAGAGATAAATATTAATTACATAAAAATGTGTCTTAATTTTCTGATTAAAACACATTTCATATATGCTAAACCTTTCAGCATCATACCACTTGTATTGAATGAAATGTCTTTCATAGGCTTGAGAAAATGTTTTTAAATTTTGTTCATAGGTGCCCCCTTCTTGGGTCTGGGATTTGGTTTTACTTTATAAATGTAATTAACCATCATTCTACAATCTTGACATTTTATATTTTTACTTTGTCATTAACAAATTACTGTTGTATTAACATATTCCTTCTACCATGATAGAAGGTTTGAATTTAGTAAATATGTTGTGTTTGATAATTTATTACAATTCATTTTTCCAAATCTTATGACACTATTGTCTTGATTTTAAATTAACTGTGTACATTCCTTATCTTTCTTATTTCTTTTGTTGGCGTTACAACCCACTATGGGTTTTAGCCTTCACAGTGATTTTGTGTACAATTCCTCATATTGTATTTATATGATTCTGTGTCACTATGACATATGCTTTTATATGGCATGTATATTCTGTATTTCTGTATTATTTGATTACAAATTCTATATCCATAAGTTTTGTTAAACCTTATGTGGATATGATGAATGTATAATGAATGAATGAGTGAATAAATACTTCCATGGACAAATTTCTCTAATTGTGGATATCATATTAAAGTTGCATATTCAGAAACAGAATATTAGAGTACGCTCTGGTGTATCTGTCATGAGACTGTGTCATACCAACCATGCTCCTAATACACTAAGAATGTGTGGTAACAACAATAGAAATGTCCATTTTACTAATCTCATGTCACATACTACACAGAGAAACTATTTCAGTTTCGGTTTGCATGGTCATTCTTTTTGTGAATCACCTATCGTATTCTATATTCATTTTGTATCAGTAGCCTTTAATTTTATTTTGGGATTGCAAGAGGAATGATGTCATCTAAAGTGCATTGAAAAACTGCCATATAGCATTAGGTGTATCCAAATTTTGGGTGATGGACCATGCCAGAGTTTTGGGTATCCTCAAGGACAAGTAAAAATGCTGTGCTCTGGCCTCTGTTAGTACCCATAGTACAAGTCCCCTGATCTATGTAAACTTAGGTATTTAATACATCTAGTGATAGGCAGTAACTAGTGATACAGGAAAATAGGCCTATGATCTCATTTTGGAGGGAGAGGTTAGTGACTGGGGCATCATGGAAAGCGTCGGTTGGTGGGAACTGGGGTAGGAAAATAGAAAGAAATAAAAGAAACATAATAAGATAGTATATATACTGAGAGATGTTATTGGAGAGGTTTGAATTGTTTTCTTATGGTTGCAGTATCCACACATCCAGCTTTGAGCATTCATATCTTGTGGATGAATCAGAGGATCATGATTATGATCTTGACCTTGATACATATCGGCCTGTACAACCACTTAGTAACGACCATGGTGTCAGCTTCTTCCCCATTTCTGCACCACACAGTGGAATTGATCACCATGTACTGCAGGTACAGAAGATAACATGTCACGCTTTGATAGATCATGTGTATTTATGTAGCACAGAGGGTATTAAAATATACTGGCCACCAAAATAGTTCCATAATACTGCAATTTAATTTCATTATATATAAACTAACACAGTGAAAGCATTGTAATTCACATCTAAATGACTTTTTGCATTAAGAACAAAGCATGTTACTGTTACTTTTATGGTATTTATTTTCTAAGTAATAAATTAATATCATGAGCCCAAAGTATACGTACATTTCATGCATGAGGTAATATTTATGGGTGTCCAAATGTAATTCACATATTTTGTGGTACACTGTAACTCAATCATTTTTGCATATCATTGTGTACTGCTAACATATACCATTAATTTTTTTACTGTGACATTCAGTCAGTTGGAAGGAAGCTTTTCAAAAGCTGAAATAAAACATTAAGGTGAAACAAAACAAAAAAAAAAAAACTTTTGGCCTTGCAAGCTACAATTATTTAATCTTGTTTATTGGATGTGTATAGTGGTGAAGTTAAAATACCTAATTTTGACCTCACGCATTGATTGTCAGTGACTGTCTGTTGCTGTAGTCAGGGGTGCTCTCACGGCCCCCTAAGTGGTTCACAACGACCTAGTGTGTTGATAAGAATAGTTCCTCATTTCTGCAAAAGATAGCAGTCCCTTGCTCTAAAACCATTACATATTGCAGGCTTTGTAGAAATGAAGTGTCTGTACCTTTCAAAAGAATATTCAGGAGACTGAGTTGAAAATGCTGTCAGTCTTGACCACAGACTGACATGTTATTGAAATGGCTGGCAGTGAACGTTCTTGTACTGCAATTTAACATAGGTATTGAAGGAATGCTATGATGAGTGTAATGCCAATTCAGCCTCCTACACAATAGCATGGAGCTGATTAAACACTGCTTTCAGTCGTATCTTGTGCTCTGACAGGTGCTGCATCATGGGAGCACAGCAGTGCACTGGGATGCTGAAGGAGGTTCACGGACAGCACTGGTATATGTCAGGTTGGAGCGGAGTTGTGCCACTCTGACATGGAGCCGTCCAGGATGGAGCGGGCTGCGAACTGGAACAGGAGGCAGTGGCTCCTTTCCAGATTACAGGTGCTTTAGGTGTCTTCTGATCTGCCAAACTGTGCTGAAGGTTCCTCTTACATACATACTTACAGTTTCAGGAACTTAACATTTTTTTTATCTTTAATCAGATTAATTACTGTTGTTATCATCATATAATTGGAATCTCATCAGAATGTGGCCTCCTGATAGTGGTTCTGAATTTGTCAGAAACAGTGTGTGTCTGATTGGCCTGAATAACTGCATAGTCCTTCAGCCCATTCAGCAGCAATTCATTGGCTGGTTTGTTCCTAGTTGTTTGCATCTTATGCAAGTCAATGGACGAAAAGTCTCCAGTACTGAATACCTTACCACAGTCTCTTTCAATTTATTGTCAGTTCTTTCCTCTGTCCTTGATGCCTTCTAGTTCACTGGCTGAACCGTATATTTTGTGATAATCCCATGAGTCTGTTTTCTTTATTTTAATAACCCTGTTCAATATTCTTGTTCCCTCCATTCTGTTGATGTGTACAGACCATTATAATTATTGTCTAAATCATTGCAAAAGTTTTTAGTTTTATCCTTTTCCCAAACATTTTTATTCATAATTTTTCTCTTAACAGTTTCTTCCAATTACTTCTAAGAAATATCATATATAATGTTTGGAGTTTCCTTTTGATTCCTTATAGAAGGGCCTATGTTCAATTTTTCAATACATTTTGTGACATTGTTTTTCCTGTAGGGTTGGATCTTCATATTCAATTCTGTAACACATCTGTGTTGAAATATAAATGTAGTAAATATGGGAATCACGTGATATAACGTAGTACCTAATCATATAAAAGAACTGAATAAATACAAGTTTTCAAAAGGGAGGTTAGATCCTATCTGCAACAACATTCATTTTGTTTAGTGGTAGGATATGTCACATTAAACGTGGTTGATATCAGCCTTCGAGTGAAGGAAGAGTTGATGTGTTGTTGTGTATTATGGTGTGTGGGATTAGCAAGGCTGTGCTTAGTTAGGTATGTACTTTGATAAACTGAAATTGATGTACCCTATGTCAGATGTTTGAATGAAGGGAGTGAATACTAAACTGAACTGAACTAAACTCAGCTATGCTAATCTAAGCTAAACTAAGCTAAACTAAACTAAACTAAACTAAACCAAAACTAAACTAAACTAAAGTAACAGTAGTGGCATGTCTTATGTCATGGTAGTTAAATTGCAACACAGGTAGTGAAACATCTGTTCACCATTTATTCAAAATTCAAACACTCTTATTAATTTCATTTTTTATTGTTGCTCTGTGGCCTATCTTCAAAGACAAGTAAGAGGAATTACATTAGTCTCTATCATAAATAGGATAATTGCAGCTGCAGTGCACAATAAACTTTCTTGCCAGGTTGATATATGAAAATGTAAAGTGGAAAATAACCTTTTGTGCCCATATTGTATAAGTCTCAGACTGATGCATTGATATGTTGATAGTCTGTCAGCAAACCCAGAGGAGACAGTAGCCCCAGGTCTGGCAGCAAAACTGGCAGCACCAGGTGCTGAGCCTGCAGGAGTGGCACTCGAGGAAGGCTATTTGGACCTAGCTGTTGTTAAGGAGATAGTCCTGGGAGGTCGAGATAGGGATAAGGATCCTGATCTTGCCACAGCTTGCCGCCGCTATGGGCTTGACCGGTTTACTGGTTCAGAATGCTGCCTGTCACTTGTGTATGGAGTGAATCTGAGTGATAACCGTGTGCTCTTTCTCCTCTGTCCACCTACACTCTGCAGGTATTTTTGCATTTTTTTTCCATATATTTAGTGAAATGGTGCATTATTCATCTTCTCACACTTAATGCAATGAACAATCTTGTAATTTGCAAGATTATGTTCTATTATCTGCACAGTATATACATATGAATGGCTTGTGTCAATGCACACTTTAGTTTGATTTGCAAATCCATGAAGTAATCAAATTGTGCTTCACATTACAGTACTTTTGCAGTTTAATAGTATGACACCTTTTACTATGATCTGATAGTACTCCTTAGAGGTTTGACTTTCAACTCTGGTGGTGGGATTCATTTCATAAAATGTTTCTCATTCTATTGTCATTTCATACAGTGTGGTGAAAAACAGTAGGACAAATTATGATATACACTGTGGTGTTGTAGAATGATTCTTTCTGTTACATTAACTTTGAAAGACACTATTCAGCATTATTCGCTTATGCCGAGCACAGTATTTGGTGATGTACAGCCCTGTAGGTCTGAAAATATTTTCACATAACACTTGGTCGTTCATTTTCTTTCTGATGAGTGAGGCTGCAAAGATCATTCGTTTAGGACAGTACCAATGAGCTGTTGCCAAAGAGTGCTTGTGAAGAAGTGTTTGTTTAATTATGGCACTACACTGTAATTGGTGTAATTTACAACCATGTGTAGGATGTGGTATACTGGCCTATCTTGGGTGGTACGGGGAATGAAGCGACAGCTCCAGCTGACTGATCGGCGGATGTTGTGGCTCAAGGAGCAGTACTTGCAATTGTATTTTGAAGAAAGTTGTTGTGGGCCTATGACAGCTGATGCTATTCGGGTAGGTAACATCTGTTTGTTAATTGAATACTTACTATGTTGTTTGGGTAGATAATGGCCCAGGTAATTTAATAATTGCTCATGCTGTTTTGATGGATAGCATCTCTCTATCAATTGAATGCTTAGGTGTATTGTTTATGTAGGTAATATCTGTCTATAATAGTATCACTACTGACAGGCAGAAATGTGCTGTTATTTTGTTTTGAAATGAGAGGGTAGTAAAATTAATCATAGGGAAATAGGTTGTAAGAGTACAAACTGGGTTTGTTCCTTCACCCTGGAACAGGTGATGAAGGTCCAGAAGGGGAGTAGATATATAGCTCCGTGCTTTCTTTAACCTCGGCACTAGAGGGGGGTGGGTGGTCAATGCCACTCCCTAGCCACTTTACCCATGGGAAAGAGACCCAGTACTCATTGCACAGGTGGCTGGGTGGTCTCCAGGGCCAGTCTGGATGGGTGTGGAAAATCTCGCCCTCCACCACAATTCGATCCCTGGACCATCCAACCAATAGCAAGTCGCTATACCGACTGCACTGTCCTGGCCATAGAAATTGCTTTGGTTCTAACATCATGTAACGTGCAAGTTCTGTAAACAGGGCGTTTGATCAAACATTTGTTCTGTATGTCCACATATTTTAATGATGATGTGTTGTGTAATAAGTTACATAATTTAGAAATGATGATTCTTGTGTCAGATATTTGACTGAAATGAATGAAAAATAAACTGTCAGTCATATATAGAACAAAGCCACAAAATAGATTTACAAACTATACGTAAGTTTTTAAAAGACTCTTACATGTTTGGGTACTGAGACACTAAAACATGTAGAAGTTTTTAAACTTCTGTACACTCACAATTTTTGTTTCCAACTACTGCACAGAGCTAGTTTTTACTCCTATACATGTTTCGGCTACCTATTGTAACCATCATCTGGGAGCTAGAACATTATAAAGACACAAACAGCGTATCTTATATCGGTATATGGTAAACATATGTACATTTGCTTTTTATAATTGTCAGTTGATGTATAATATTACTAAGATTATTCAGATTAAAATTAAAATAAAAGTTAAGTATTAAAATGTAAAATGTTAGAATGTAACAAGTGGTTTCCAAGCATCTTGCAGGATTTGTGCACAACATTCATTCATGGAGTAAACACCAGTTATCAAAAGCTTGAGTCTCCACTCCATCATAAACAGGGGGCAGCTAATACTCCGATATGTATGGAGATAGCTTTTTACATTCTTACATCCTGTGTTTTAATACCTCACTTGTATTTTAATTTTAGTCTGAATAGTTTTAGTAATATTATATATCAGTTGATTTGTACAAAGCGCATATATATTTTTACCATTTACCAACATACGATATGTTGTTTGTGTTTTTCTAATATTAGCCCCCTGTTGATCGGTCAGATAGGTAACTGAAACTTGTAGGTGTGTAAAAGCTAGCTTTCACAGTAGTTGGAAATAAGATTTGGGATGACAGCTGCGTGGATTATGTATAGTTTGTACATTCTGTAAACCTGTTATGTGCATTTGTTGCTATACAGGGTGTCCCAGGAGGAATGTGCCAGACTTCGGGACGGTGTTCCTTATGTTAAAGTATACCGATATAACCCAAAACACCTATGTCCAAAGTTGAACGGTTACGGAGATAATGGCCAGA
>Ga0123352_10022448_pt1 | contig 10066 bp, 8 predicted proteins | sample TergutLab28metaG_FD_89700 | JGI IMG/M metagenome (GOLD analysis project Ga0123352, IMG submission 89700) | Labiotermes labralis P1 segment gut microbial communities from Petit-Saut dam, French Guiana - Lab288 P1 | ecosystem: Host-associated > Arthropoda: Insects > Digestive system > Gut ...
GGAATTTTCACCAAAAATAAGTAGTGCTCAGCGGTGGGATTCCACGGGGGTTGTGGAAGGGGGATAAAATTGTTTTTAAGAAAGTCGGGGGGGGGGGGCTGTCAGTCGTGCAGCGATAATAAAAGACTCGAGACTCTGCAGGCAATGAATATTCATACTGTGGTGTGCGCCATCTTTCCTAATTCTACTCATTTATACCCTGCAGAAGGGGGGGGGGGCAGTTTCTTCCGCCGAAACGCCGGTGCCCTCCTGCCACATAAGACGGCGTCATAGTTCATGACGCGGGGAAGGATGTGCACTGAAAAGCCGACAGTTATTAAGCTCGTCAACAAATACCCCGCCCACAGTAGAACCCTACGGTCCATTACCAACATTAGACCCTCTTGTGAGTCATTCTCGCACATACTTCTTTACGGGTCACTTTAATGTTATCCTCCAAGATGCTAACAGGTACCTCATGCAGTCTCTTTCGTCCAGGTTTCGGGACTGAAAGATATTTCTCATCGCCACCATGCGTTACACATGCCCAGCCCATCAGATCCGTCTTTATTTAGCTAACTTTATACCTGCTAAGCCGGTTCCAGTGACCGCGCGGTCCAACGAGTAGGTCTGCGGCCGCTCGCCGGCTGAGATTGTGGGTTCGAATCCCACCGGGGGTATGGACGTCCGTCTCTTTTGAGTGTTGTGTGTTGTCATGAAGAGGTCTCTGCGACGAACTGATCACTCGTCCAGAGGAGTTTTATCGACTGTGATGCGTCGGTGGGGGTGATCTAGAAACCTCAAGAATGAGGAGGCCATGACCCACTGGGGGCTGTTGTGCCAAAAACAAACAAACAAGCAAATATCTGCTAAAGAGTGCAATATATAAGGCTATTTGTTACTTCGTGCGGTAGGTACGAATACTTTCAGAAGACAAATGTCCTCCAATATCTCTACCAACGCTGTGGGCAGACGGGTAATAACAGATTTACGTGCGCACGGACGGACTTCTGGTATATGACGTCATACAGCGACGTTCGTATGTGCCTCCTGCCCCTCGTCATCAAGGCAGAGGCTCAAGAGAGCAATATTCATTATTGTATAAACAAATGCACATATACATAGTAAGGTAAAGGTAATTTGATCCCGTTACTGGCCCGGTGTGGCCCAGAGGGTGGGTAAAGTTATAGCTCTACTCTTCCATGACCGCGGCACTAGAAGGGGTTGACTGGTCAGCAGCACACCCCGGCAGCATTTTACCCCGGGAAAGACCCGGTACCCATTGTGCAGGAGGCTGGGTGGGCCCCAGGGCCGGTCTGAACGGGCGGAAAATCTCGCCTCCACCGGGATTCGATCCCGGACCGCCGAGCTCGTAGTCAGTCGCTATACCGACTGAGTTATCCGGCCCATACATATACATAGCACAATATTATATTACAAACGCTCCTACATGTTTCGGTGCATCGGCATCATTTTCAGGGATCTTATATATTGCGTTTGCTAAAGTTACAAAATATTAGGATTATATAAAGTAGTAGGTCGCTGTATGATAAAATGTGGTAGTGGCTGCATATGCAATTCAGAAGTCCTGTTTTGGTGTGTCTGGTATGCTAGTCGGAAGTAAACTGCATTTGTTGGTACAACAAGAAATATTAAACAATAAAAATGCACTGTACGAACACAAAAACACAAGAAGGCAATATTCAGTCCCCAAATCTCACTTATTTAAACACATGCTGCAACCACCTCATTCTCAGCACCTTTGTATAAACTGTCGGACGTTGTTTACCAGCACTGTTTTGCTTTAGGGGCGAGGGGGTACAGTACAACGTTCTCGCACCAAACCCTTCTGCTGCCTCTACAGGAATCTGGGCCGCAATCGGTCTGGTTGCCACAAGACGAATGTTGGGAGGCCCAGTGGCGAGCATTCACACAGTGGGGGCTTAGCTTCTGTACTGCCTCCTTTCTTTTCTTCTTCTTGTTAGGCGCGTTCGCAAGATGGCGAAAAGCGACCACTAGCTTTGTCGTGTCTGTTAGTCTCCTATTGGACGGATTTCCATAACATTTGATATTTAACATTTTTCGAAAATCTGTCGCAAAAGATTCAAGTTCCATTCAAATCTGACAGGAATAACGGGCACTTTATATGAAGACCTGTGTACATTTATAATAATATCTCGTTCAGCTCTTCTTAGAATGAGAAATGCTTCACACAAAAGTCGTAGAGAAAATCAAAACATACATTTTGTGTTCAGTAACTTTTTCCCCCCCGAAAATCGTGCCGTCTGTGAGATAATGTGGCAAAATGTTGTGCGGCCGGGCAGGCCACAGATGACAAATGGGGCATGAGCTTTGCATGCTGGACAACTAAGGCTACAGACACACACTCAGAATATGTAATACCAATTGCTTTTCCAGTGCAACAATGGATACGCGAACGTGCCTCAATGTTGCGTTATACGTCCATTGCCTCTCTTGTCTTATTCCGTTGTGGTGGGGTGACTTCGGCGTACGTGGGACGCATCAACGAGAAACCTGAAGGAACTCGCAGTGTATATGGAAGGAAAATGGTTCTTACATAAATGGGAAGGAAGGACGCACAGTGGATTCATCTGGATCAGGACAGGGGCGTGTGGCAGACTCTTGTGATCGTGGTAATGAACCTTGGGGTGTCATAATTTGCAGGCGCTTGGCTAGCTGAGCACAGCTATCGGGTTCTCGTGACGGGCTTGCTGACCCATGGAGTTCGTTTCAGACACGCTCTGCTACAAGAAGAAGCAACAATCGCGATCAGCACATGTTGATACAGTGCGGTAAGGAACAGCTGGACAATTCACACATACAGCCTGTCCACACGACACCGAATGCTCTGTCACTTGCACAGAGCCTTGCTTATCACACTTCGTGCAGACTTGGGCCTATCAAGTATAACGCGTGGTGAAAACGATAGCTTTACTGAAGGCCTCCATTCAAGGTCAACACGTGCTTACCTTCCCTGTGCAGTTCTGCCCACCCCCCCCCCCGTACTTAATTTAAAACCAACTGACGAAGTTTTTCGTAATCGTACACCAAAGTTCACCCCAACGTGTAATCATTAATCATACCAACAAGGAAGCCGCGTAAACTCCAAATGCGAAAGTGACAATTGCTTTGTTTCATGTAGGGTGAGGCTACTTAAACCCTGCGCCGAAGGCAAAGTTATCTCCTTGCTTAATTATGAAATGAAAACGTTAAGTAGATATGTATCTCAATCCATTCTTCACTTCAGCACTAGAATGGAATGACCAGTCAGGGTCTCTAGCTAGCTGGGGAAGGAGCTTCTGGTAACCCACCAAAGAGGAAGGTGATTGGCCCGCATAGGTGGGCGGAATGTTGTGGACGGTAGAAGAATCTGTGTTCCTGTCTGTACATATGACGTTTCGGGAGACTCAGAAGTTTTTAATACTGAGAGTAATGAGAATAAAAGCAACAGGGCTACATAACACCTACAACTAGAATCTAGAGCCTAAACGTAGACGTACAATTTGGCGATGCAATGACAGTTAAGTGGGACAATTTTAAAGGCAGAAGGAAACGATATTACGCGACGTTTAAAAATTAAATATAATTCAATTTTTGGCCAAATTCGATAAAGAAATCCAAAGTCTACACAAGTACGACAATTCGTAACCATTTCTGCTGCTGGTATTGCCTCGTATCTTGGCCCCTTACACTGTAAACCCTCGCTTTCTTATTACCAGCCCATCCCACAGTACACTGACAGTTTCCATTCACAACCAATCAGTTAATGTTTAAACAATTGTATTACGTTCCCTCTGGGATATGACGGAGTCGTTGCCAGGTGACATATGATGAGATTAACGTCTGTTTTCGAACGGCTAATCCACGGGTGTCCAAACTTTTTATGGCAAAGGGCAACAATAATTTTTGTGGGATGGTTCGCAGGACGCACGTAGAAAAATATGAACAGTATACCTAATAGCCTAATTACTGTGTAATTTTTATAGTTTATACATAATATAACAATATGACCTCCCGCTGCCAGCTGGAGGCCCATGGGTTAATATGGTTTTTAACAAGGCAGGCAACGTATATATAACGAAATGGAAAAGCAATAAGTATTAAATATTCTGTGTGTTTGTAGCCTTAGGTGTCAAGCATGAAATGCACATGCGCCGTATATCTCCATCTGTGTCCTGTCCGGCTCTACAATATGTTTCCACATTATCTCATAAACGACACTATTTTGGGGGAAAAAGTTACTGATCACAAAATGTGAGTTTTGATTTTCTCTACAAGCTTGTCTGAAACATTTCTCATTCTAAAAAGAATTCAGCGAGATATGATCAAAAATGTCTATTGGTCTTCGAGTAAAGTACCCGTTATTCTTGTCAGATTTTAAATGAAATCGAAATTTCTTGAGGGATTTTCGAAAAACACCAAATATCAAATTTCATTAAAATCCGCCCAGTGGAAGACGAGTTGTTCCATGCGGACAGACGGACATGACGAAACTAATAGTCCCTTTTAGAAAATTTCCGAAAGCGCCTAAAAATTATAAGGCGTAGGGCTAACGTAGGAGTTTATATGTGACACAGTTGACGACTGGCAGTTGGTAACTAAGAAACCTGCATGAAGCATTTTGACACTACTGCAGTAACTGCAATTGAAATGGGAAATGTTGGCACTTCCTACCGCCAAGTAACCTACGGTTTATACAGATAAACTTTTACTGATGTATACTCATATATCACAGCCCTTGGCGGACACACTCAATCACAGCTGCACTGAGGGCACTCGGTTAGTGCAAGCGTCACACATTGCATCCTGCTACTACCGAAAGGTAACTTTACCGGTACAGGTTGTGACTGCAGTGCTCACCGACTGATGTATATCTTCCGACCGCTTCACGACAGACTGTCTTCAGCCAGCGATGCACAACACGCGGCCCGCGACCTAATAGCAGAAGCTCAAAACCAAAACATAAGAAATTCGACGAATAACAGTGGCGTACCCAGGAATTTTGATCGGGGTGGGGGGGGGGGGTTCAACAAATTCAGCTGAGGACAGAGAGAACGGGGCTCTGACGGCGGTAGCCCCCTAGTTAGGGGTTCTGGAGGCAGCTGTAACTTGGTACACGAAATTTCATTTCATATAGTAACATTTTCTTAATTTTTGGTACTTTAAGACTATTTATGATGACAACCAATTTATTTGTTATTGCTAATGTAAAACAATTGCAAACCTAGGTAGTTTTAGAATGTTACTGCCTGTTTTCCGAACATCTTGGAGTGTTGGCGTCCCAAATTCAGCAATTTTTATCAGTTTTCACAATCGGGTTGAGTATGGCATGATTTTGGAGGGCCTTCGGAATTTCGAGGGGGGGGGGTTTGACCCCCCCAACCACTCCCCTCGGTATTCTATCCGTATTCATACCGAAACATTATCCAGTTACGCGATGTGTTACTGTCAGTGCAGCATACTTTTCACGCAAAAATACAAATGGAAGTTCCATCTCACAGAAAAGTAATCATTGCGGTACTTGGCTTACGTTTTGAGCCTGAAGTAAAGCGGTGGCTTATTGTAAGCACTTGACAACACAGGATGTCTCTGGAATTTGAGATTAATTTCAAGTAAGTTTTACTGCACGAATATTGACACTACTGACTGTATTATCGTCAATGAAAGGCAAGTAAAGATGTAGGCTATTTTTACAGTGTGGCCTGCAGACATTTTGTGCCTTGATTTGGCCATCGTGCCCGAAAGTTTGCTCACTACTGACATCTGGAGAACGTATCTGTAACTACAAGCCTGGCTTATCTTAAGAGGATGAAAAACCTAGAACTGTTAGGGTTGGAGGATAAACGAGGCAGGCAATAAACGTATGACGAAACAGTCACGCGCGTTCTAAAACTGTTAATGTTTCAGGATAAACGAGGCATTCAATAAACATATGACGCAACATTCACGCGCGTTCGTGTCACCACTGTTGCAGTGGAAAGGCAATGAATATTACACATTTTGAGTGTGTGTATTTAAGCCTTAGGTATCCAGTATGAAATGCGCATGCAACACATTGCCATCTGTGACCTGCCCGGCTCTACAGTAGTTTAGCACATTATCTCATAAACGACACGATTTTCGAGAAAAAAAAAGTTATTCAACACAAAATGTGTGTTTCGAGTTTCTCTACTAGTTTTGTCTGAAACATTTTTTATTCCATGAAGAACTGAGCGAGATATGATCAAAAATGTATATTTGTCTTCGTGTAAAGTACCCGTTATTCTTGTTAGATGTTAATGAAACTTACATTTTCTCGAAAGAGTTTTGAAAAATACTCAAAGGTCAAGTTTCAAAAGAAAATCCGTCCAGTGAGAGCCGAGTTGTTCCATGCGGACGGACAGACATGACGACGCTAACAGTTGCTTTTCGCAAATTTGCGAAGGCGCCTAAAATCGTCCCGAGCACGTTCGAACTCAGTAACGAAAGTCCAAAGGTACAGGTAAAGGTAAAGTCCACCCTAGAACAGACCACGAAAGTCCAGAGGTGCAGTAGAGATGTAGCTCTACTCTTTCCTTAACCTCGGCGCTAGATGGAGGTGGGTGGTCAACGCCACGCCCCGGCCACTTTATCTCCCGTGAAAGGGACCGGTACCTACTGTATAGGAGGCTGGGTGGGCCCCAGGGCCGGTCTGGACGGGTGCGGAAAATCTCCCCCCCCCACCGGGATAACGAATGACCAAAGCAGGGCGGAGCTGCATAAAAGAACGAGAAATTAAAAAGTGATCACATAATGAAGACAGCCGTATATTCGGACGTGGCACCGTGCTGTACGGCATAAATTTATGGACTTCCGGGGGGGAACGCGCTACTCCCATCTTACGTCTCACCGAAATGTCAGTAGATTTATACCAAAAATACTCGGCGTTAAAACAACCCCCCCTCCCATAAGACGGTATTGTTCAGACACCGCTGTGAGAACCTGAAATTAAATAATATTTACAAAACGGATACCACGCCAAATAAACGGAAAACGGGTACAAGAGTAGTCAAAATGACATTAAGAATAGAGGAGAGAGGTTTAGAGAGCGAGAGAAGTCGTGCAAGTTATAGTATACGACAGCAGAGAGTCGGGTAATATTCTGTAAATATTTCGGACGAAAACAGTAATGTTTCTGCAAAGGAAAAAGTTGCACTGAACCTGTTTGTACGTCACAACATATCACTGACAAGCACAAAGAGCTCAACGTGCCAACATACTAAAACGTTAAAATGTTACGGCTGGTGTTCTCAACGAAACATAATAGGGCGCTACACAGGGTCATTATTTCATCCGGCAACTGTGGACTGTCATTTCCGGTTGGATCGCTTTCATTTATAAAGGTTCGACGCGTATCGAACAACGTGTTTGTTCGATGTGACGCGTGTCTTCTGGCAGAACGACACCATTTCCGAAACCTTTCTAGATACGTTTAGTGAAAAATTAATATCAAGTTCAGTACATTAAAACATGTGGACCCCGTCTCGAGGCAAAGTGGAACAGCGGTCAACGCTGCATTGCCTGCCGTCGCGCCACACTGAGCGAAGCAGCGACACGAGCAGTCGGACAGAGCTTCACCGAGTAGTGACACTGACGCGGCAAGGTAAAGATCACCCCAGAACAGGCCATGAAAGCCCAGAGGGGAGTAGAGGTATATATCTACACAGTCTTTAACCTCGGTGCTTGATGGTGATGGGTGGTCAACGCCACGCCCCAGTCGCTTTACGCCGAGAAAGAGACCCGGTACAACTGGAGGCTTTGTGGGCCCTGGTGCAGGTCTGGACGGGTGCGGAAGATCTCGCTCCCAACGGCATTCGATACCCGGACTGCCAGCCCGTAGCGAGTGGCAAGGAAACATTATTTTAACGTCTCACATAAAACTGAAAGCACAAGAATCGTATGAAACTACACGGTGTCGCGTCCCAGACCACCGCAATCTTCGGCTCATCAGTTTGTCAGTTTGTTTCTTAGTTATTTAATTACGTGGAGGTTCATTAGTCAGAAAGTTGGTTACGTTGCCGTTATTCAGTAAGTAGGTTACTTAGCTACTTATTCAAGTTACTCCACGACCTACTGATAAGTTAATCAAACACTTAACTGACCAATTAATTGACTCAATCACGAGTCACTGACGAGATCTGAAATGCTTACGGCAATAAGCATTCATACTGCAGGTCTTGTTTGATACTGCGTGGTCTGGTTACCAACGCTTCGGGGGAATATACTGCCTCCATCTTCAGGGCGAGGTTCACAAATACTGGTTACAACGCACAGAAGCTTCCGTATATTAGTTGCTAGCTCGGGGGGCAGGACGTGCCGATGACGTACCAACCGGCGATTTTTAACCTTTCGGTCCGTCTGTTGCAGCCTGACGTCCTGCCTAAAGCGTCTCCGTAATTAAAACAGCCGCCCACCGACAACTTAATGAGTGACATGTTTCGATATCAAAATGCTTTGCATATTTACAGCACCAAGATCTCTGTCTATAGGATATACCTCGAAACTTTCCACGACTCCATGCAACGTTATACCAACAAGAAGTAGTATTCTCAGACAATACCTCTATCCCACCCCTCCTTTTACATTCTCGCTCCTCTCTCATCAATCTTCAAACATTTCCTCTCTTCTTTTACCACCTCATTTGCAGAAACTATTCGAACGAATGCGCGATCTGATTGCAGCTATTTATATTCCGCTTGTATTCCCGCCACCCAGACATTTCACCTGTGTGGAAACCCCCCCTGCCCCATGCTCGGACTTAGCAAGAATGTCGGCGTCTTTATAAAAGAGTTGATTCGTGCCATTCAACAAACACTACCGTGATATTCAAAAGAAACACTTGCGTGAATACTTGACAGTGGCTGTGCAAAATTTAAAATTTGAAGCAAATTTCGATTTTTTTTTTTACAAAAGTGGTGATCTATATTGATCTAAATCGCACGGCGACATTAACAGATCTGGTGAACAAGTCAGGCACAAACGCGATCTCGGCACAACCCAAACACATAAAGTTCCTAATAATTACGTTTCTCCAGTTCGAAACGTCAAGTACAAACACGATAAACACCTAAAGGAATACTAGAGACAAGTGAACAGCAGTGACACAGGGACTGACGATTCATTAACAGTGTCATTAACACAGCGACTGTGAGATATCTGTCACTGGGTCACACAACCCATCGAGCACGATAGTATTTGTGCTTTTAAAAGTGGTTTTGAAGTTAGCTGAAGCGGCAAAATGAAGTGGATCCTTGGAAGGAGCCGAACACCTGCTCTGGTGTTTCCAACATGTGTCCGTCTGTTGCAGCCTGACGTCCTGCCTAAAGCGTCTCCGTAATTAAAACAGCCGCTCGCCGACAACTTAATGAGTGACATGTTTCGACATCAAAATGCTTTGCATATTTACAGCACTAATGTCTCTGTCTATAGGAGATACCTCAAAACTTTCCACGATTCCATGCAACCTTACACCAACAAGAAATAGTATTCCCAAACAATACCTCTATCCCACCCCTCCTTGTACATTCTCGCTCCCCTCTCTTCTTGTACCACCTCCTTCGCAGAAAGTATTAGAACGAATGCGCGATCTGATTGCAGCTATTTACGTTCAGTTTGCATTCCCCCCACCCAGACACTTCACCTGTGTGGAAACCCCCTTCCCCTACACTCGAACCTGCCCCCTACTCTGACTTAGCAAGAATGTCGGCATCTTTATAAAAGAGTTGATTCGTGCCATTCAACAAACACTACCGTGATATTCAAAAGAAACACTTGCGTGAATACTTCACAGTGGCTGTGCAAAATTTAAAATTTGAAGCAAATTTCGATATTTTTTTTACAACAGTGGTGATCTATATTGACCTAAATCGCACGGCGTCATTAACAGGTCTGGTGAACAAGTTAGGCACAAACGCGATCTCGGCACAACCAAAACACATAAAGTTCCTAATAATTACGTTTCTCCGGTTCGAAACGTCAAGTACAAACACGATAAACACCTAAAGGAATACTAGAGACAAGTGAACAGCAGTGACACAGGGACTGACGA
>Ga0123352_10022452_pt1 | contig 10065 bp, 6 predicted proteins | sample TergutLab28metaG_FD_89700 | JGI IMG/M metagenome (GOLD analysis project Ga0123352, IMG submission 89700) | Labiotermes labralis P1 segment gut microbial communities from Petit-Saut dam, French Guiana - Lab288 P1 | ecosystem: Host-associated > Arthropoda: Insects > Digestive system > Gut ...
ATACTCCTGGTACTCATTTCTGTTAGAGGCTGAGTCGACCCCAGGGCCATAGTGCGATCGGAAGGATTATGTCAATGAAAAATTCCAGTGACATCATCTGGAATCGAACCAGCGACCTTCCGATTTGTAGCACAGCACCTTAACCACTGTGCTACCGCGGTCCCCACATGAATATGTAACCCATATATTTTAAAAGGAAAGCGGAAGGCACCAACAACATGGAAAGTCAAATTCTGAATACACCACGGGATGTCGGGAATTTATAAGGAATCAGTTAATGAAGAGTAACAAGAAGATAGCAGGCTACATGATTTTAGGTCATTAGATTATCCTTTTCGTAGTAAAGACTTCCGTTCTAAAGACCGTTCCTGAGCGCACTGATGTTTTCTCTTGGATTTTGTCACACTACACTCATTGACATAAAGAACCGGAGTGACAGCAGTCATCGCGTTCCGTCAGTGACCTAATATCCAAATAGGTTGGTACGGCCTCGTAAAACAAGAAATATTATCCTTTTCCCATCCAATTTAAGGCCGAATTAAGACCTGTGATACCCTATGCTGAAAATTCATTGAGCCAATCGGAAGGACTCTATGCACTGAGAACCAAGAACAACGCAGAAGCGCATAAAATGTCACCAAAAAACAGAAGGAAAAAAGTTCTAATCGTGTAATTGCATTCCCACCTTATTTTTAAACTTTCCCACACATAAATATTCTCGTCTGCACTCCACTCTCAAAGGCTCTGAATGCACTCGCGTATCCTTTCAGCGAGATACACCAGATTTCACACCCAATAAAAAACTTGTGACTTTGGAGTGTTAGGTTTTAATTTTAGGTAATAAGATAGTTTGAGAGTCTGCACGCAAATTAGAATATTTAAGAGTAAGAAGAATAAAATGCGTGTAAGATGGGCAAAATTATTCACTAAGGGACGTCATATTCAGTGCTATTCAACAACAACAGAAGGGCGATATAGGCGAGATATGATGGAGGATAAATTAAGATAAAATTACAGCCAATAAACCCGAAGGGACGAAGCCACTTGGCAGACAGAGGAAAAAAATGTGAGGATAATACTAAAATGGGTCCAGATGAATTAGAATGTGGAATAGATACAGTTGATACAGGTTAGGATCCGATGACAGGTTACAGTGACCACGGTAAATAACCTTCACTTTCTATAAAATATAAACTATTTCGTGACTGGCTCCTCAACTGTCAGCTTCTTAAGAAAACTCTTCTCCTTAGGGTAGAGGGTTAACATGTCAGACACGGTAGTGAAGAGGCTGCACACTACGTAGGAACTAAAACTATAAGCAGCAAGCCCCTTCGAAACACCGACAACTGTTGCCAATCAATAAAGTGTCACATACTAAATGGCTTCCGAATCTTTGCCGAACTTCACTGGAGAGCGCCCGGCTATAATAGTAAGTTCTAAGAGATTTTACGGCTTAGTAATTTCAGACAAATGAGTTCTAAAACCGAATTCGCACAGTTTTATTTATTCCCATTCAGAATAAGCTTGTAGTTCTGTCTGCAGTTAAAGAGTACTGGAGGATTCTTGAGAACAAAGTTGAGGTTACTTGAAGTTAATATATCGGAAGTAGAAAGACAACGAGCACTCTCTGAGTGTAATCTGCTCCTAATTTCACGTAGGTTTATAAAGGGCAGTGTAAGGAAGGCAGGTTTGATTATCTTGAATGTAAAATTCCGACATGAATTCCAGATTAGATGCAGTGCTCTTCTCCACCAGTACAATGCTCCTATTTCAAATAAGATGTTTTAAAATTCAGCCATATTAAACTGAATAAAATACTCGCATAACAATTACTCTGCCTTTTTACGGCCGAAATGGAAAAAAATCAAAACTGGATTTATGCCACTTCTGAACTACATAACTGTGGCTACTGTCTGCCGGCAAGGCAGGAAGCTAGGTGTATATATACACTTTGAAAATCCAATATGAACCCTAGAATCCGTCCGCCTATAGCGTAGCGTCCCGACCATACAGGATAGCTTCTGTCTTAACTCAATTTAGATTGAGTGGTGGCATTTGTTTTGAACCTTCCCTCACTATCCCCACCCCCAACCCCGCATATATACCCATACCCACCAACATTTTCTAAATCGGTGATTTCTCTTCGTCGCCTTTTCAACCCTCTGCCCCCTCACCATACAGTTCCTATATATATATAATAAGGGCAACCTCCCACTCTTCTACACCTTTTTCTTCTTAAATTGCATTTCTGTATATTTTTTTCTTCTTCACCTCGACCCCATCTTCCTTTCCTTCATTTTCTAAACTTCTTTTTCTTACTTAAAAAACTCCATGGGGGTCCCTACCACCAAATTGACGATTTTTTTCCTTTCTTCTCTTCCTCTGGACCTTTCGTACTTCCTATCTTCCTGCGGTGGCTCATCGTTGAAATAAAACGATGGAAGGAATATTGGTTCACAGCTGAAGTTACAAGATATTTTGTCACATTTATACAGGCACCGACACGCAAAGAATTTATCCCTATTAATACCAAACCTGAGACATTACTGTAGATACCCTTTCCCCTCTAAAGCAATTATAATATTAATTTAAAACATATCGATCCTCACTGTAAGAAATTATATATTAATGGTTTGTAATTTTTCAAGACACTGAACTTGGCTTTACAATAACCACAGAAACACAAAACCAAAAATGGTATTACTTCAGTGGTAAAGACTCAGCATGAAGAGCGTTAGGGGTCCTAGTCATTTGACAGAATTACGGCTATGATAGCGAAAAAGAAAATTATGTTTCCTGTCAGGAAACGACCCCTGCTCATGGAATCTGTTCTCAGTCCCTCGTCAGTACGAGGTAACCCGAGTTCTACACAATTATGTAAAGTCAGTACATTTAAAACAATTCCTTGTCGATTCATCATGAACGTACTTAAAACAAAAATTTTTAACTCATTTAAAAATTAAGTTTAGGAGAAGATACAACAGTCCGGATCACTCCTAGAAAAAGTTGCTTCACAACTCCGAGGGCATCTTCTTCCATGTGAGGCATATCACTGGTTGTGATGATACCGAAAGGGAATAAGGGAGAAAATTACATTATCAGAACAGTGGCGTTAAGTCCCCAAAGCCGCGCTGATCAAGACAAATTCCAATACATTGTTTATAGTAGCAGACAGAGACGGAGAGGGAGTGAGGGCTGATATTTTAATGACGAGCACCGAGCAAGGCGCAACAGAAGAACATCCGACATTTATAGTGAAGCCTGGTCTCATTTTTCCGTCCCGTTTCTCTTCTTTCTGAAAACAGCATCCCACTCCCTATGGCAGTCATTCATCCTTTAAGCCTACATCAGAGGTTCGCAACCTTCCGTGGACCACAGACCCGCAAACAATAGTAGGTCTTCCGAGGTCGGTACTCAGCCTGTCTCACAATGCAAAGTACTATTAATAGTCTAGAAATATAATTATTACTAGCTTCCAAACAGAATACAAAAATTAACACAGTCATGTGGCCTATTTATATCGACGACACCCCATAATCACACACATTAAACACTCGTAATTTAAAATTAAACATGAGGACGTATAAAATAATATGTGAGAATATGCGATAATGTGCCATATGGTAATGTCGATACACAGAGAAAAACGAATACAACTATAGTAGGATTATTTTCACGGCGTCTCTTATGTATGGTCAGAGATCCTGGAGTGATGTCACGTGAGTCGCTGCCCGTAGATCAGTGCCCTTACTGTAGCCAGAGAGAAGAGTGCTACCATAGGATGTTAGATATTTACACGTAGCAGCTATAATCACGTGACAAGTAGGAGGAACGTCAAGTAAGGTAAGACTACACAACTCTTTATCACCCTCTCTTACACGTACTGAAGAAAACCTGTTTGCATTGAAACTTAACATGCATGTACATAGCAAACGATTAAAACAACCGAGGGAAAGTACGCCTATCAAAAGACACTCTGTAAGATGCATTGGCTCCAGACAGTGTATTATATCATGTCCTAGCAACAGAGCTACGGAAGAACGTGAAAGGATCTGCGCGTGCGCAGAGCATGGACGAGCACGGTTATACGTACGGAAAAGCATGCACACCTCCATATGAATCTAAAATACTCAACGCTTTTTCATATAATTCTCTAATCAAATTTCCTGAAAACCCGTTCAGCGGTCCTGGGGTCTTATATGCACAAAGACAGAAGGACAGACGGGGCGATTATAATCGCGACTCGGTAGGAATGCGATCGCGCCTAAAAAGTTTGGCAAGATTTCAATTCTACAAAGAATTACGTTTAATTACCTACCATAAGATCTATACTCTCAGTGGTTGAACTGAATTTGTCATGACGATATAATATTATTATTACGTCCATCTGTTTAATTCGAATCATATACCACTTAATGTATTCCCATAAAATCTGATATGTGGAGGGTGATCTGCATTTGTTCTTGTCGCGGGAATTCAATTCTGATATTCACTATTTCACCGTAACCCCTACTTCCTTCGCAAATGGAATCGAACTTCAACACACTAATAAATTACATAACACGTAACAAACTGTAGTTATCATTAAGAAAATTGCACGACATCGTTTGCGCTTTGAAGTAAACACAAAGCAAAATTAATGTATGCTTCTGTTCAGTTTTGTAGCTAAGAATAGTAGCCTTACTTATAAATAAGCATAATTCATGAATCCTTAGTGCCTTACATCAGCTACTCTCTGTCTGTCTGTCGGTACCACATCTGTGTACATAAGCGCTGGAAAAAAAAGTTTACTCCTTAATGCTGTATACACACAACGCAATGGCCTTCTTTGCAGTTATTAAGTTCACTGCGGTCGGTTTACGTACGGAATTTCAGGAATACACACAATTTAATGGACAGAAAGAGAAAAACTGAAAATTCATCTGCATGGTAATAATTAACAGCATTGAAGTGCAACAGAATTTGAGAACGATCCACGAAAGATATGGAAAAAGTACATTTACAGCCTTCTGCAGACCCAAACATTGGCTCCATAAGAAATCAATATTTGGTTAAAAATTAAAAACCATCGCCTAAAGCCATGCAAAACCATATCATTTTGAATTTTACCAAATTACGAATAATGGTTTAAATATACAAGAAAAAGTATGATTTACGACCTTGAGGAAAGCAGGCTTTGGAATCGGTCAATATGACCGAGAATAACAAAAGGCGTTTGGTGTGATACACATACCTCTCATACCAAATCTCGTCAAAATCTGGGCTACGGTTTGATAAAGGCCTATACGAATTCATGAATGACCTCATATTGGAAGAATGCGTAATCTACCAGTATGGCTATGATCTAAATGGCCTTCCTACTAATGTTATCCAAATGTCTCCCATATTAAGTTTAATAAAAACTTAACAGATAAAAATCAACTTGATAATGGGACTGAGAAAAACCACGAAAATATTTATTCATCACAATCGGTGTCCCAGACCAGATTCAAACCGGGCACATCCTAAAGACTCGTCATATGCATTCCCACTTGAGTTAATCTGGTAGGCTTCGGTTCCTTAACAAGACCGCAATTTACTGACAAGCTCGATAACAAACATTTGTAGCAATACAACTGACATAACAAAGCGACCAAGAGACGTGCAGTGCAGTGCAGCTACATGGAGATGTCAGCACCCCTTTATCCTCAATCGCTTTATGGATTCTGAACACATAAGTGACTCCAGAGAGTTGGCGTATTCACTGCCATGAAGACAGGACTACGCTGAGTTCTGATTGCCTTCACTAATAAGACTGTGGGAACGCTGTATTTTTAGGCGCTTTCGCAAAATTGTGAAACGCGACTATTCGCTTCGTCATCTCTGTCCGTCCGTCCGTCCGTCCGTCCTTCCTTCCTTCCGTCTCTCCGCATGGAACAACTCGGATCCCACTGGACGGATTTTCATGAAATTGATATTTGAGTATTTTTCGAAACTCTGTCAAGAAAATTCAATTTTCATTACCATCGGACAAGAATAAAGAGTACTTTACATGAAGACCACTAGACATTTTTCATCACATCTCGCTCATTTCTCCTTAGAATGAGAAATGTTTCAGACAAAGGCTATAGAGAAACTCCAAACACACATTTTATGTTCCGTAACATTTTTCGATAATCGTGCCGTTTATGAGATAATATGAAAAAATGACGTACAGTGGGGTAGACACTACGGCGCATGCGCATTGCATGCTGGATACCCAAGGCTACAAATACACACACAGGTTGTGTAATAATTATTGCGTTTCCACTGCAACAATGGTTGCACGAAAGCGCCTCAATACACACACAGCCTGTCTTGTTGAGACCGAAGATCGGAGGGCAAAGAAAGAATGATGAAGGAACGATAGAAGTACTGAAAAAGTATGATGCATAAAATACCATGAAATGAGACAGAAACGGTGGGGAAAGGTTAAAGGAAAGGTTACCGAAAACTGTTTGATGGGGTCACCATTTCTTTTGCAGCCTACCCATGTTAGGGATCATCGCACATCTTGCGACTCAAGTAGCATTCAAGCCTATCGTAAAAACAATCGATACTCACACGAAAGAGGACATAACAGACCTGCTGGTCTCGTTCTGTAAAAGGCACATATTGCAATCAAACAACATTTAAAAGTCTCCATCTATATAATAATAACTGATTTTTACAGCACAGCCGTAATTATGCAGCGCCTGTTTTGGCAGGTAAATCTACACATTTTGGTCACACAGTGTACCAACGTTCGTCCTTGTGCGTACTGAAGCACAACGATACAAACGCGTAAAGGGAAGTAGAGCTATACGGTAGATGGAAGAATATGTAGGCTTGATTTTAACCTAGACACTAGACAGACGTTAGTGGTCTGCTTCAGGCCCCGGCTACTTTATTCTTGGGGAATACTATATTTCAATCAGTACATCATGTATTTCAGTGGTCTGCACATTCCTTCTTCGGTACATTGTACTTTAAGTTATATTATTATTATTATTATTACTATTATAACAAGTATAATCCAGTATAATACGTATATTTACATCCGGTTTACTTACTTACTTACTCCATGGTGCACAGTCATTCTTGAGAAGCTAACTGGTTTGCAGCGAAGCTAACTGGTTTGCAGCTAGTCAAGAAATTCTCCGCATTTCACGGAACCCGAATGTTCATCACCGCACTCACAAGCGTCCGCCACCTGTCCCTATCCTGGGCCAGCCCAATCCAGTCCATATACCCACATCCCATCTCCCAGAGATCCATCCTAATATTATCCACCCATCTACACCTACGTCTCCCCAGTGGTCTCTTTACCTCCGGTTTCCCCACCAAAACCCTATACACCCCCCTCTCCTCACCCATACGCGCCACATGCCCAGCCCATCTCATTCTTCTCGATTTTATCACCCGCACAATATTGGGTGAGGAGTACAATCATTTAGCTCCTCGTTATGCAATCTCCTCCATTCCCCCGTTACCTCGTCCCTCTTAGGTCCAAATATTTACATCCGGTTTCATCAATTTAATTATATGTTCAGAATAACACAAATTATAGAATAGTTTGTATTCTAATTTGTACTCTACGACACGTTGCGACGTATGCCGTGGCCGTCATAAAAAATAAGACAGGCCGAAACATGTCGTGGTGTATAAATTAGAAGAAAAGTTATTCTTTAAGTTAATATCATTAGGAACATATAATTAACACGATTTAATAAGACATGACAGAATGATAACACCTAAGTTTACATCCTGTCTGCTAAACACTGTGTTAAATTAAACATGAAATGTAAAAGATCAAAAGGTAAAGATGGCACTAGAACAGGCCACAAAGGCCCAAAGGGGGAAGAGATGTATAGCTCTACTCTTTCTTAATTTCGACGCTAGACAGGGGTGGGTGGGCCCTAGGGCTGATCTGGAAAGGTGTGGAAAACCTCGCCCCATCGGCATTCGATCCCGGACCGTCCAGCCTGTAGCGAGTTGCTACACCGACTGCCTATCCCGGCCCACAAATTAAGCGTGAAATACTGTGTTGTTTACATGCACGGCAAAGATTCGAAAGTATGAGGTTATATCCGACACATTTGACAATTCGGAATCTGCATTTAAGGAACAAGTTCTTCCCGAAAATAATATACAGTAATAGTAACAGAATAACTCTGTCGGTGTTTAAAACTATGCAACTGGAAAGCAGGTTCTGAATCAGCTCGGAACCACTTGTTTTCCTTTCAAAGTGGGACAGTAATGTTAACACCAACACGCCCTGAAGTGTACAGATTCCTAGTAGTAGTGATTACTTTCGAAACACCTTTCGATTACCAATGTATATGCTAGTTTCGTGCAACAACTCTCATTTCACCCGATATACAAAACAAATCCCGCAACTTTACCCGAAATATATGAAACAAAAGAAGATGCGACCCCTCAATAACAAACAGAAGGGATTTATAGCGTTTGAGGCTGACTTTACGGCTTCTTTCTCCTGACCTAGGGATACAGAGCGGAATCCTTCATGACCCTGACTAACAATTTTTTTTCAGTATGTTCAGGCACGATCAATTATGCTAAACCAGTAGGTTCAATACGAATATCTGTTTGTGGAGACTGCTTGAGCGCTTGGATCTACATTTTCCGAAAGGAAACGCATGAAAGGTGTTAGGAACTGTCATACTCCAAAGTACGGTCGTTACGTAGGACGTTTACAGATTTAACTAACCCGCGCATGAAATGTCCGCAACGGTATATTAAACGGTTCTTTATTAAAAAAAATCGCAGAAAATATTTGTAATTGAGTGATAATGGCGAAAAGCGATACCTTCAATAACACAGGTCTCACCCTCATGCGTGCTACATGCCCGCACTTGACCATCACTTTAATATCTGATCCATAGTACACGATATGAAGTTAATCATTACGTAGTTTTCTCCATTCCCCTGTTATTTCCCTCCCTTATTTCAGTATTCATTGGTCACAGAAATTAACAAAAATATCCTCAAAGGCCAAAGATCTACTGGTTCCTAATCTCAGATCCAGATTTCGGAAGGTATTTGTTTAGCTTCACGTGGTGAGTTGACTTCCGAACTTGATGTGGCCGGAAAGCAACAACTACACAGCCTTGCCATAAATTCTGTTATAAGGATTTTGTGAACCAGAAGGAAAATGAAACAGAACATCCACTTTTCGAGCCAAATAATTTGTTAGCAATAATTTTAAGTTTTTCTTTTTAATAACGTCACTCAAAACGGCCGCCCTCTGCCTCGATGCAAGCCTTGAGACGCTCGAGCCACTCTACTATCGCGGCACGCACTGTCTCGAGGGGCATCTCTGTTGCTACTTTCACGAGGGATCTCTTCAGGATGTCCATGTTGTTGTGACGCTTTCGGCAAGCCATGCCCTCCAAAACAGCCCACAGTTTATGGTCCAGGGGGTTGAGGTCTGGACTCCCCGAGGGCCAACACTCGGCGCTGATAAAGGCCGGAAAGTTCCTCTGCAGCCACTCTTGAGTCTTCTTGGCTTTGTGGGCAGGAGCTGAGTCCTGCTGGAAGACCCATTTCCGACCACTGAAGACACTCGTGTTAAGAGGTTTCACAACTCCTTGTAGCACATCCTCTTGATACACTCAGGCACCAGTTTCCACCCCTTTCTCGCTAAAATGAAGAGGTGTCACCCCTGATGGGACCCCCCCACCAAACCATGACGTAGGAAGGGTGATGGCCTCCTGCAACCTCAGAACGCACCTCAAGGGACGTTTGAGCATAAGTCTTGTTGTTCTGGTTGTTATACTGCTCCTCGATGGTGAAAATTTTCTCGTCCATGAAGAGGATGTATTCGTGCCCGTTCTCGGTGTCCGTCGGATTTCCTTCAAAGCAGGAGTAAGGAGGTGTCCCTCTGAGCGGTGGTGCGCTCTCATGTCTAGATCGTCCCTGATGAGGCACGACTTGATTGGGTCGAAATGTTCAGCTTTCGGGACATGATCTTCTGTATACAGAGCGCATTTCGGCGAATCCGCTCCCGTACTGTTTTGATAGAGGCTTCAGCCCTCACACTTTTCA
>Ga0123352_10022458_pt1 | contig 10064 bp, 4 predicted proteins | sample TergutLab28metaG_FD_89700 | JGI IMG/M metagenome (GOLD analysis project Ga0123352, IMG submission 89700) | Labiotermes labralis P1 segment gut microbial communities from Petit-Saut dam, French Guiana - Lab288 P1 | ecosystem: Host-associated > Arthropoda: Insects > Digestive system > Gut ...
GATAATCAGACGCACGTTTGCAGTGTATTTACACTAAACTAATCCCCATAACAGACATCTTTTTTGAAGATGTTAGAGGAAAAATCTGTATATTTTTTATCACTCGTGTGATGAAAACATTAAACAAATGCAGTCGTTCAGCCCATTTCTGTTCAGTGACAATGCATATTTGAATTTCAGATATCACTGCGGTATTCGAATTCACACATATGCGGTGGCTCCACCATCAGTGCGAACTGCGTGGTGACAGCGGTACACTGCTTTGCGGGTAGGTTGGTTCCGTAGAAAGAAGCATGTACAATTTGGTCATCACCAAACATCATACCAATCTACGTATTAATTGTTGTAAATATTAAATCAAGACTTGTTATTTATTTCACAAGTCACAAAACACAACTGCATACAACCAGCTATACATGCTCCAAATTAAAACGAGAGTTTCAAATATTCCGGTACACTGGAAAATGTCAGGTTCACTTCACAAAGCACAGCTGGAAATATGCTGGGAATTCTTGATAGAATTCAGTTCAATATAATCTGTATCTCCAACCTCCCTAAACACTAACTAGGCCGAAGACAGGCAATGTACTTACAAAGTAAAATTCAGAAGCGTTTTTGAAACAATTGTTGTGTAAAAAGTAATAAGTATTACATATTCTAAACTTGTTATTTTATCCTTAGATATACAGCATGCAAAGCACATGCGCTGTACTTTATTGACATCTGTGGCCTGTCCGGCTCTACAGTATTTTCCCATACAAATTCATTGCCCGCTCGATTTTCGGAAAAAGTGTTATTCAACATAAAATTTGTGTTTTATTTTATCTCCAAATTTTGAGTGAAGCATTTTTGTTTTAAGAAAACTCAGTGAGATATTCTCACAAATTTACATACAGCTTTATGAAAAGTACTGATTATTCTTGTCAGATTTTACTAAAACTTAAATTTTATTGACAGATTTCAAACAATGAAAAAATTCTGAAATATAAATTTTTTTAAAAATCCGTCCAATGGTAGCCATTGAGAACAGCCTTTCTTTAAAAGCAAACTTCCCCCCCCCCCATTTAATCGGCTTTCTATCATACTTTCGTTGGACCCAAATTCTCACTCTTTTATTCACAATTCAGTCACTGTCCATTTTCTGAACAAAATGGATCCGTGTCACATTACCCTACATATTTCTTTCCGATATATTCCATTGTAAGTATCCAGTCACAAAATGTTCTTAGTTTTCCTGCACCACTCAGGTCTTGTATTCAGAGGTTTGATTGAGCACCTCAACTCTAATATATGTATCACAAGTGCCTCACATTACTGTCTCCTTGGTTTTGCACCTTAACAATTAGACAGTGCACATATTATGATGCGCTTATATATATGTAATTTTCTCGAGATTCCCATTATATCGTCAAATTTATGGCCAAATATTTTCTCCAGCAACTCCTAAATATGTGACACCCTTACTGAGAAAAAGTATTTTCGCGTAAAATTACATCAAACACAACATCAGAATATTTTCACACACACACAGCTGCATGCACGGTGATTCGTGATTTGTGAACATTACTGGAGGATATGGGTCATATTCTCAGTTGTTATGGTTCACAATGTTTTTTAATCCTTGTTAACACATTATTGTGAACGGACTGTCAGACATCATGGAATTTTCGAAAAAGCTGCTTTAGGAAGTGTTTGTTGTGAATTAATGGCAGTTTCTGTTATGAAGTTAAATTTAGGTTTCAAATTAATTGCGAAATGTGTTTGTTCATTACTTTAATCCATAATATTTCCAATAAACCTTAACTTTTTTACTTTGGAAGCGGTTACTGCCACGTAACCGTCCAATACCGAATATGTTTATATGAAATGTGGTCACAGAAACCTAAGAATTCATTTCCTACAATAAGTGTCACAAATCATTACACATTCTGTATATATAAACACACAAAATATTTGTTGTTAAACATAATACGGAATTTATAATATAACATTCTATTAACTGTATGCTTATAATAAACATAAATATTTCGCTGTCTACATGATACCAACTAGACTTTTCTCTCTGATAGCGGCTCCACTTACTCTAAACCTGGTGGATCTATTCATAGTGTTGCAAGGATAATCGTACGAGAAAGTTACAATAGAAAAACCTTGGATCATGACGTTGCCATTGTGCTGGTCTGTATTTCCTTCAATGTGCCAGTATACACTGAAATGTTGTTAAATATTGCTGTGATAACCAGCTTTACCTCACGCTAATCCTCTGTGAAATGCATTTCTTCTAATCCTTGCTGTAGAACGTCATTGCATCTCACACATTCTGAGCACAGAATCAAACTTTTAAGTTTATAATTTCTTCGAATATCAACTAAGTATTTTTGTCTTTTCAAACGCAATGTTTATGTAGATATAAACGTGGCGGGAAAAGGGACATAATTTTCTGATTCTTTCTTAGGTAGAAAATTGCACATTACCACCATCTCTTCTTAGCAGTAGCTAAATGACCCTACATACATTGAGGGAATCAAAGGCAGTTCCAACCTCTGTCTATTATATCTATAGGTAAACTTTCTATTGTTCAATTTTTATACTATTACTACTACTTATTATTATTATTATTATTATATTGTTCAGTAAAGATGAATAATATTAAATTTCACAAAATCAACATCCTTTGGCAGTCACAAAGTTACAATTGAACAAGCAAAGAAATAACAGAGTTAGTAGACACTTTTTGCAACCACTTTCCAAATGTAACCAAACTGGTTTAAGACATTCATGACGAAATTTTATCTGAGTAGGATTGAAATTTTTACAGATTTGTTAACTTCGAAACAGTTTAATAATTACTCCACAATTAATTTTCAACATAAACTGTAGCAAAAAACTGAAAAGTTTCGCCTCAAATTAACTTACAATTCTAATGTATCATATAATTAAAACAACACTGTAAAATCTTTTAACTGCCTAAGGAATCTGCCGCAAATTAACAGACACTGAAGTAATTTGGTTTTCGAGTGAAATTTTTGTCGCATTTCTGCCCCTCACTCTTATCTGACTCTGAATTAGTTTTGAGGTGTCAAAGGGCAAAACTAATTAAATATTTTACTGCACGTACGTTTTATTAGGGTGATTCTTGCGGACCATTGGTTGCCGCTAGCAGACTTGTTGGTATTGTCTCTTGGGGAGTGCGATGTGCCCGTCCACAATACCCTGCAGTTTACACGAAGGTGTCTGCTGTGCGCAGCTGGATAGTAGCCAACGCTGTGTGGACAATGTCACTTCAACACATGCCAGCATATACAAATAATTAAAAACACAAGAAATGGTATGTTTGATTACCGACGCTTCAGCGCCATTTTGGAGAAGAATATTAATTTACGAAGATTCTGAAACAAATTGGTGCCTGAGATGATACTTAACGTCGCGTACCTTTTGCTACTCAAAGGTAAGTCACACTGACTGAACTAACTTACTTACTTAGAGTGAGTCATTTTGGCAAAACTAAATTAAAAGATATATTTTCCAAATTGTCGAAACACTTTGTATTTTATAGAGGCCAGACAGTTAATTTTAGCAACCGACTTTGTAGAAAACTATGGCTTGTAACTGGACAGTCTATTGTGCAGATAACGTGTTACTAGTGCATAAAAGCATATATATATATATATATATATTGAATATTAGTAAAATAGTATACAGTTTGTATTTAGAATTGATTGTCGTTTCGATTGTACCTTATAGTCCTTGAACCTATCGAGTTTGAATGAGGACTAATTGATTCTGATGGCAGCTACCGCCTACTTAACCCGATCGGGCCGACGGTGACTGTAGGATTCCCTTAACGAAGTGTTAGTAGAGCGGTCGATATTGGGCCATTCCTTTATCGCTATGCTCTGGGGCACTGCCCTTACAACTGCTGAACCAATTAGTCAGTCCTCTTCATATTTAAGAACACAGAACCAACAACGTAAGGACAGACTCTAGAATTAACAGCCGTTTATTTTTTGTCCAACATTTCCTTCTTCAGGTCATATCATATTCAGTGAGATTCGTTTGTTAAAATTAGAGTACCAAATTTCACCTCAGAAGGTCCTAAATTTGTAGCTAATTAGTACAAAGTACATATTTTTATATAAATTGTTTTATTTTATTTACTCTCCTAGTTAATTTCCTTAATATAGTACCTGTCTCCTCTGCTTGGTACTGTTCATTGTTTTGTATGGTATCTTACCTAGATGTAAATTTTCGAATTATGAAGAAATGAATTACAGTTGGTCTGCTTTAATATAAGGCGCGCTGAAGTTTTCCAGCCTTAATTTCAACATACATTCAGTGTCTATGATATAAGATTCTGGACAGGGTTTAGTAAGCAACAATATACAAATTCACGCGCATAAAATCTGTACAATCCATTTTCTCTCATTTCACACTGAGTTGTCATTTAATTCGTTTCTTCCAGTTTGGTGGCCTTTCTTCTCCCTTTCACACTTTGTTCACAAATTCCGGCATTTTTCTTTATCTCATACCGAACACATTTAAACCTCTTTGCCTAAAGATGGTCTGTACGTGCAGCTTGATTATTTTTCATGCCCTTCATCGCTTCCCTCTCTTCATCAGATGATGTTGGTGGAATTATCTTCATAAAATGAAGGAACAATTTCTGATTTGAACATTCACAGCTCTTTCACTATTAAAATGTGTATTAATAATAATATCAAGGAAGTTGCTAAAGTAATTGCCCCATCCTGTTAAAATTCCCAATTCACAACTCATTACACCTTCATCCACCTTTCACCAATTTCTCTTGCTTTCAAATATTCACGTGATAATCAGTTATTCTTAAAAACTTTCTATTTTCATGAAACACAATTTGTTTTTCCATCTTTTCAAAACCTTCTTTCCTCTATTGTCCCTCCTTATGTCTGTACATTTTATTTCAATCCTACTCATTTAACGATATTCTTACACACAGTCGCTTTGTTTAGCCCTTTTATCTTCTTCTGTTTTCACTTAATTTTTAATCAGTTATCTCCACGCACTCTGCATCAACGGACCGTTCTTTCCTTACATATTTTTCCTTCCCAAGGAATTCATTACCAGTCATTACGCCATTAAACTTACGCTTATCCAGTAATCATTTACGTTCTCATTTCCCTACACTACTTCTTTGGTTAATATTTCATGTAAAAAATATTCCATTCTTTCTTCCATCCTTATTAAAAGAGAAATTCTCTGAAAAGATTCAGCTAATAATTATATATATCTTCAGCGAGATAGTAGGCCACAACTAGAAAGCTTCATAGCTTCAAATATTCTAAGATATCCCTTATGAAGGTTATTATTAATAGCCGAAACATGTCGGAGAAATAATAACATACATTTTAAACGACATAATGCAGTTACTTAAAAATGAATATAATTGTGATATTTGCTTCTTCTTACAGAAATTGAAATTCCATATACAAATATATTCGATAATTCTACACACAAATGTCATCGATAATTATTAATGTAATTTTACATAGTGGGCTTCTACAGTGTGGCATTTGATGTTACGACAGAGGACTTACATATTACTGGGTTTGTACAAAGTACAGGACTATCTAAAGTGACCTGGGGTTATAGAGAACAGGGAGACGTAATGAAATAAATAGCTGTAATATACGTGCATGATATGGTGCATGAAATGTGAGCCAGTGAAAATTAATGACCCACCCCCACCTAGATAGGAGGTTAAAGAAGCGTAGATCTGTACGTCTAATCCGCCTCTGGTATTTCAGGTTCCTTTAGAGGGTGAATTTTATCTTCATTGCCTCTCACTAGCTAACAATACGCTGATATATACAGCTGTATGTTTAATGTGATACATTAGCAGACAGCATTTTAAGACACGTGTACTGCTGTTCTGTGATTACTGGATAAAACAGGAGATAAAATATATATAGTCCTGTTTTGAGGTGTGTCATTCCCATTGTGTGTAGTAATTATTAGGTGAAGTAACTACAGTCAATAACAAAACTAATGTATGTCTAATAAGTGGCGCTTATTGTAGATAAAAACTACATATTTCGGCCAACACTGGCCATTATCAAGACGTCACAGACACCACGCGACACACAATACAATGGTGAAAAGAGAGCAGCTACTAACAGTGACCTAATTACACAGAGCAGGAATGTAATTGGTGAAGAGTGAAATGAACACTACGCTACATATTGCCTGCGGATTACCACACGCAGTTACTTTGCTTATACATAGGACACCAGATAGACGTGTTTCAGATACACTATAGTGAACAGTGAGCAACTGCAAACAGTGACCCAAATACACAGTGCTGAAGGATAATAAGAGAGCAGTGCATTGTATAACACACGGAAAATATATTTTTCCCACCAGATTATCACACGCATGTGCCCTACCCCTACACACGGCACCAGAGTAACGCATAACATGATCCCAATTGAACACACACCGAGTTGCAGAGAGCATCACAAGCATACACCGAGAATAAAAAGCTCCCGGACACCCTACACGAACCAAAGAATATACAGAAAGCCACACGAATGTAAGTACCATTCACCTAGAACACAGACACGGGAAAGTAACTCACACCACGCAATTACCAACCTGCACTCGCACATGTTTGACTCTCCCTCCCACAGAATAACAAAGGCACTAGCCTACAAAAAAAAAAAAAAGGAAGGGAGATACCCCCCATCGTAATAACAGGCTCTGAGACATAAGAAGGATCAACCCGCAGAGACCCCCCCCCCCCAGGAGCCAAAAGAATACCACATTTTTCCAAGCTATACCACTCAATCCACGGGACCATTCCACCGAGTAACGGAGCACAAACCAGGGCCATAAGAAACAAACTTTGCCCAACACATAGATGATGAGATCTCAATATTGTTACGCTGTGGCAAACATTGTATAAAATTTATATTTTTAGCCTATAATTTCGGATAAAACCTGATGATGGCCACTATTGGCCGAAACATGCAGTTTTTATCAATGAAAACATCATTTATTAGACACACATTACTTGTGTTATTGTCTGTAGTTACCCCACCTAATATAATCCTGTTGTATGTTTACTGAGATACATCAGCAGACAAGTGTCTCAGATACATGCACTGCTGTCGAATTATTACTGAACTACACCACCTCACAATACGCTCAGTTAAACGTCCAGCTGTTGTACAGTCATCAGTCTGCAACTCATTCACAGACCTCACAGGGTACTTGATGGCAGCTATTTGCTTTATGTCCGGTTGGCTGACTGCTGAATATTGAATTGAGTGACTGTTGTAATTGGGTAGACGTAAATCGGTAAGTTGGTACAGCAACAAAGCAAAACGTTTCACATAGCGACAGTAATCTATATTGGAGCTTCTGAAAGTCACGCAGTAGATCTCCGGAATTTTCTAAAAAAATAATTACGCTTTCTGGTTGACGGTTCTTTGTTTGAATGCTAAACTGCAAGCACACAGCTTGAGCTAATCTCTGACGATGTCTGATAACTTCAGGACCGAATGTCTCTACTGGCAGAAATAAATCCCAGATACATTTAATGTTCTTTTAAAATTCATGAGCTATGCTAGTAGAAAATATGAACTAGGAGAGCATAGTCAGAATAGCTCACACAATGTAGCGACTGTCTACGGGCTGGTCAGTCCGGGGATCGAATCCTGGTAGAGACGACGTTTCCAGCAATCGTCCACATGGACCCTGGGGTCAAACCAGCCAATTGTGCAATGTGTAGCCGGTCTCTTTTCCGGGGAATAGCTGCCGGGACCTGAAATTAACCACTCAACCCACTTAGAACCGAGGTTAAAAAAGAGTCGAACCGTACTTCTATTTCACCTCTTGGATTTCAGCGTCCGTTAGAGGGTAAAATTTATCTTCTTTTGCCTTTCAATAGCTAACAATACGCTGATATATACAGCTGTATGATTACTGTGATACATTAGCAGACAATACCTTAAGACACGTGTACTCTTGTATAATTACTGGATAAAATAGCAGATGAATTATATAACCCTATAGTATGATTACGGAGATACATTAGCAGACAAGTGTCTCAGACACATGTACTGCTGCCGGATGATTACTAAACTACACCACCTCACAATACGCTCAGTTATACGTCCTGCTGTTGTACAGTCATGAATCTGCAACTCATACGCAGACCTCACAGGAAATTTCGTGGCAGATAATTCGTTCATGTCCGGTTGGCTGACTGTTGTATATTGAGTTGAGTGACTGTGGTAATAGGGTAGACGTAAATCGGTAAGTTGTTACAGCAGCAAAGCAAAACTTCTCACATAGCGACAGTAATCTATATAGGTTCTTCTGAAGGCCAATCAGTATGTGTGCGGAATTTTCTCAAAAATAATTACGCTTTCTGTTTGACGGTTCCTTTGCTTGAAATGCAGTAAACAGTTATCTAATTTTCTTCTGATAAAGTGCGAATATTTAACAATGATTCAACACATTAACACACAATCTGCAGTCACGCCATTTGTCCACTTGACCCTCACCTTAAACACATCTCTCTCAATATTTCACAACACAATATGCACTGTTTATCTTATCTTCTCAAATTAATCTACTATCCTGTTATCTCTACGTTCAATGCAGAATCCTTTGTTTCATAAATTATGTGCCTCTCATAATTTAAAATTAATATTGCACATTCAAAACCAGTTAACTTAAAATCAGTAACAAAAATGATTATGAACAACGAAACTGTGTTTATTGTACGGAAAGAAGGGTCTGGGGTTCGATTCCGGTAACTACAACACATTTGGTTCTTGCACAAAACATCCTGACCGCCACTGTAGCCCATCCAACTCCCACTCTGACGGCACAGTGTCGCCTTTCCCCACGGTACACTGGCAAGGGCGTGATACTGACCGTTCACTGCCATCTGGTGCAGACATTCTGAATGTGTGGAGCAATAACTCCACTCCTCCTTATGCCTGCACGGTGTGTAGAAGGAGAAAATGTACTTTACTGCTATTGTCTTTGTAACATTCTTCATTTTAGCAAATAAGCTATCGGTATTTATCTGTGTGGCTGCCGCGAAAACACAGTCGGTAGGGCGACTCGCTACTGAATTGACGATCCGGGGTTCCGAACTCAGTGTTGGCAAGATAAACACTACCATTCCACGTCCATACGTATTCCTGTGTTTAAACAATGTAAGAATATTATGAAGTTCAGTGCGGTAGCATTTTATGCGAGATGTAAAACTAATTTTACTGTACGAATAATTTAAAGTAGAAGGAATTCAATTTCCAAGCTCATAAATCTACTACCGTTGTAACTTATTTTTCCTTTAATACATACTTTTAAAGGCAGTACTGAAAATATTAAAAAAAACATTTATTATACTAATTCGTTAACTAATGAACGAATTGCCTTAAAGAAAACGAAACACTGTATTGTAAATGGAATGAGAGAAGAGAAGACGGAATGGAATCTAATTAGAAGGAGCTACCTATCCACATGTCTGAATCAATTTGACGTTTTTAGAATCGAATAATGTTTTGTTAAATTTGCCTCTGAATTTATAACTTAGTAATACATTAAAAAATACAAACATTTAACAAATGTAAATTCTCTCATCACTGCAGAGGGTGTGCAAAAAATGGCATGGGGATATTATGTCAACTTTGATCGTCAGGGAATGACTTTGATCTGTCAAGTTTGTGTGTATATCAAGACAGTAGATATTCTCGAGTCCGTATTAGGCACAATAAGATAACTTGCTTTCATTTAGACAGTCACTACACGATAACTGATTGATGGTGAATTGTGTAAAAACACTCGTAGATCATATTTGTAATACAAAACAATCTGCCACTACAATCAAAGGTCAATTGTTTCGTTCGTTCTAAGCAACACACGATATAACTCCAGATATATAGTGTAGGCACTGTCAGTGGCTCATTATTGCCAAGCGTCCAGTTTCACATCAATCATGTACTGCCTGGTGCTGCTTTCAGCTCTGCTCGCCTGTGCAGCAGGTAAGTGTTACAGCTACAGTAACGTAA
>Ga0123352_10022460_pt1 | contig 10063 bp, 7 predicted proteins | sample TergutLab28metaG_FD_89700 | JGI IMG/M metagenome (GOLD analysis project Ga0123352, IMG submission 89700) | Labiotermes labralis P1 segment gut microbial communities from Petit-Saut dam, French Guiana - Lab288 P1 | ecosystem: Host-associated > Arthropoda: Insects > Digestive system > Gut ...
ACGACCGATGTGGTAATTCAACAGCACAGTCACAAGCTCCTGATGATGGATACATTAATGTCCGAAACATGTTGAGCACATAAGAAGTGAAATAAAATAGCAAGTGACATCGAGTTGGTCTTTCATTCTTCAACTAAAACCCAGCACTGTACACTGTTCATTACAATCAGTATATTTTCAATTCTGATATTCAATAATTTCAGGTATGTGGGCAAGACTAAGCTCTACACTCTGCTTAACGATATTTGAGGAATGACGTTATGGGCTATGCAAATGTTAATAGGTTGTCTTTATTAATTTCATCCAACCAACAGTTTGATGCCAGCATATACAGATCTATAAAAATACTTTTTCATTTCGGAATCTTACCAGAAACATGTGATTCAAAAGATGAGGTTAACATTAAATATCTCACATTTAATAATCCATAAAAATATAATTTTATAAAGTAAACATTTTATGCGTTACACAGAATTGAATTAGCCTGGAAATTAAATTTACGGTCGAACGTTAGCAGAAGTAATGTATAAGTAATCTTTTATACGTCACCGTATGAGTAATGCTTCTGTTATTCGCCTTAAATAATCAGCTCGTTTGTCCTTTCCACTGCCTTGAAGCAAACATCTCTGGTACACCTGCATCTCCCCTCCGTAAGCACTCAGAGTGAAATATTTGAAATAGCAGTGATTGGCGTATGAGAATTCTTCAATAATTCCCTCTTTCTTCTACAAGCTGCACTTGTTGTGTCTTTAATGTAGTAGTTTTATAGAATTTCTCGGAACATGTATCTCATGTGGATCCGTTTTACAGGAGTAGAGCGTACTGCCGACGTTTTGGATATACTTACATTCTCCATTTTGAGGCTTTGTCACGCATACAATAAAGAAGTCCTTAACTTCGGTAACACATAGTACAGCTCTACCTGTTGCCACCCCAAAACAGAACTCAGAAACACCATGAAAGCCATAAATCTTCCATGTCGCCCATATACATCGCCATCAAAACATGTGAAATCCGTAATTTGTAACAGCGAATCTGAGATGTCAAAGAGTTTCACTTTCTTGAGGCACATCACAAACTGTCGCCATATTTCTGTTGAATCAAGAACACGTGCTGTTTGGAACTCTTCGTTCCTAAATATGTACATCGTAGTTAAAAGGAAATTTCCGACGTCGACTGCAACTGACCGTACGTCACAAGAGGTGTCTGCTTTACCGACAAGTCCTGAGACCTGAAATGAAAAGCAACGGTCGTGTTTTCACATGCAAAGATACCCTAGCACAATAAATTTCATACTTTGTGTGTAAGAAAAATCTTTGGGGGTTTGGATTATTGCAGGGGACCTGATAAGTCCTTAGCCCGATCAGGAAGGAAACAAGCTACTTTATCTGCATTTTATGGAACTTGAAGGTTCATTACCACATTCACAAGAGTCCACCACCTGTCCCTACTCTAGCCATACCAATCCATTCCTCTGCCCATCCCACTTTTGACAGGCGCAGCTTGTTTCCTTACTGGTCGGGCTAAGGACTTATCAGCACCCCAGTACTTACAGATGTAGGTTACGACCCAAATATCTCTGTGAAACGTGCAACCTAAATTATCTGCTTACCAAGCTTCCTGAACAATGGGTAGCGGGTCATTGTAGAGAGAGTAAAGCGGCCGGAGCGTGGTGTTGATCACCAGCCCCATCTAAAGCCCCCTCTGGACCTTCACGGTCTGTTCTAAGGTGAATAAAGTAGCCAAACTGATGTCCTTTGAACAACAGCAGTATCTCTGACGGTTGCGATATTACACTCTGACTTAGACTACCATCCGAATATTCCTGCTACACTGCAATACTAACCTCCATACCAGTACTTACAGGTACAGTGTTCTGTTTGCCCTTAACACAGTCAAACAGAGGTCCTTAAAATTACATTTTTTTTGGAATATGAACCCTTAATTGGCTAACATGTATCTGGAACAACGCACACCAACATTTCTATTTGGCTTTAAAAAAAAATTCTTATATTTAAGATTCAGTAACTCACTTCTATTAGCCACAAAATCTCACATTACGTAAAGCATAAGATATAAAGCAGGAGCGCTTGGCACCAGGAATAATGATGTCCCAGATTTTTGTCCGTCATGCTTATGATGCAGAAATATTGCAAAAAGCGAAATTCTTTTGCTCGGCTAACACTCTTCAGAAAAATAATCACGGGCTGTCTAAAAATGAGTATTACAGTTCTTTTCTTTTTGTCGTGTTTTTTATGCTTGTACCAAATGCTTGGTGATTAGTGCAATGGTAAAGGGCAAGTATTAGGTTGACACCAACTGCACGAGAATTCCAAACTTTTGTAAAAAGATGCTCAAAAAATATGTGACTGTTAATAAGGAACACGAATAGAAGGAAGAAGTGGGGGAATTTTGACGTTCATAGGGCCGTGCATCGTAATATATCTCTATTGTAAAACCAACTAGATGCACCAAGGTATCAAATTTATTTTATTTTATTTTGGAATGACACACTACATGTTTCGGACGGTTTTTCCGTCTATCATCAGGAGTTCAAGACTGTACACACAGCAACAGGCATATGTCAAACAGACACTGCTGTATGTACAGTCTTGAACTCCTGATGACGGACGGAAAAACCGTCCGAAACATGTAGAGTGTTAGTCCAAAATAAAATTAAATAAAATGAAATAAAATGAGATAAAATAAAATAAAATAAAATAAAATTGACACATTGGTGCATCTAGTTGGGTTTACTACAGAAATAGAAGTAGGGGAATATTTAGCGTCTGTTTGCCCTGCATATTACAAACAACACGGACATTATTAGCTCGTTAATTTTGGACACGGTACAGAAGTCGGGTCCCCTGCAAGGATAAGTATATATGAATGTATGTATGTATGCATGTATGTCGGTTTCAAAACGTTGTTCTACGTTGTCCGACACCTAGACTCCACTGCTTCCTATCTTCCCACTGGCCTTCATTTAGGTCCGAGAGAAAATATCAAAGCATGTAGACGCTTTTTGTTGACTGCATTTTTTCAGGGAAGCAAGAACATCGTACAACTGTCATACTGCATCACAGAACTTGCAGGAAGTACGAGGTCCGTGCGTGCTAGCCGGTCTGAATACAGGACACTGAAACAAAGAACGATCAGCTGTACTTTGCCCTCTCGAACACGTTGTTACAACGATTAGTCATTTGTGACGTTCGCAATCTAGCAGGTGTTTGGTGCGACCCAACTCTTCGGTGCACCTGTACCCACTCAGTACAGCTGTCCCCGATCGATCCACGCTGCATGCTTTCCTTCTCAGTCATCGAGGGCAGAATTTCGTACACAATCAGCTGATGGTTTTAGCAAAGGACGCAAGATTTGTTTTCCGATTATTTAACGACGCTGCTCAATACATGCGTTATACATTTTTTTTAACGAGATGAGAAGATTACCACGTGTGGTGAGTCGTATGCACGTGTCTTAACACAATGCTTGCGGACTGCCCTAGGGAGGACCATCCGGCGTTGCGGTCCGTCATGTATGTACCCCGGCCGTCGAACGCATAGTGAGTCATTCTACTGAGACACAACTCATCATTAAAGATGATTTATCCCTGATTCTTTAATGACATTGGTCCCACTGAAGATTATTCTGTACCGTACATTGGTAATAAAAACTGATCGGTACTGTCGGTAGGACGTAGCAGACAAGGCGATCGTCGCGTCCTTAAAGATACTATCCTTGCCGTAGTTTCGAGATTCCGAGGTAACTTACAAAGAAATGAAATCACGATATCTGGTGGCCAGGGCGGGATTTGATCGGCATACCTCCGCCATTCAGTAGGACCTGACTGTATTGTGACACGCAGGCATCTTGCAAGGGGAAACAATTGGAAACAATTACTAAAAGACAAACATGAATACAGCGGATGCTGGAGACACAGGCCTTGAGCCCCTGCCACATCGAATAACACAGTTCACTACCGGCTTTCTTTGTACGCCATGTTGCAGTAATAACCGAAGGCCCACGTTAGGAACGCACCATATGATTAACAACTATACATATGTGACATCACAGGATGCAGTCTGTCATCACATGTTTCGCATGTACTTGAGTTTACCATCGACGAGACACAACATCTGCTACCAGTAACATAACCTCAAACTAGGAGACACCAGCGGCATCACACAGCATTTACGCCCACCATTATCCTCAGTGTGATACTGCGCGAAGCTGATTTGACATTTCTGTATGCGTCTCAAGGATGTGGTGCTTCGACATACGACACTTTACATAAACAGTAACTAATCGGTTATCTACGTTCGAGTTTAAATAGCATTGCTTGATTATAATTACGGTAGCGTGTCCAGACGTTTCTCTCGCAAGCACTGCGTCCACAATGGTTCTGTGATCTCCCCGTCTCCTAGCCAACGGTTCTTTTCGCGCTGCAAAAGTGGTCGGCACTGGTCCCCCACTTCGACCCTTCATATACGGAATGCGTATCGCTACATTCACTCTGCAACTGGTTTTCGTAGTTAGATGCTACGACACAGGTACAATGTAATGTGTGATCAGTGCAGACTGCCACACTTTCCTTGGGGGCGTACACGAACGTACTTTTACACATATATTGTGAAACTGCACGACATTCTGGAAGTCAAGGACGCCTTAACAAAATCTGTGTACTGCATGACGGAGTGTAGCATTTGCAGTCTTGTTCTGTTATACCACTGAATTGCATTCTAAGACTATTCTCTTTGGGCTTACACCCCCAGTCGCCGCTCTGGAAACTTCCATGAAGCATCCCCTCCCCAAAATGTACATTTTGCTGTAATCCCTTTAAGAATTATTTTTTTGGGTGCGTTCGCATAGTCGCGTAAAGCGCATATCAGCTTCGTCATGTCCGTCCGTCCGTGTGTCCACAGGTATCGGGCGCGGATCCGACCGGACGGATTTCCGTGTAAATATGATACTGGGGACTTCTATCAAAATGTGGCGAGAAAATACAGATTCGGTTAAAATCGGGCAAAAATACTGGGCAATTAGCATGAAGACCTAAGTGCGTTTTATTGTTGCCGGCGGCATAATTACGCCATAAATTGGCAATATTTATCCAACAAGAAGCAACAGAATACAGTTTATTTAAATCTGTCAACTGCTCAACACGTTTCGGGTGATATTTCACCCATCATCAGGAGCTCATAACACTTTATCTACAGTATCTGGCATTAATGAGACCGTTACTGCTACCTGTTGTGAACGTCTCATTAATGCCAGATACTGTAGATAAAGTGTTATGAGCTCCTGATGATGGGTGAAATATCACCCGAAACGTGTTGAGCAGTTGACAGATATAACCGCTTAACTGGGTATGATACATATGTACGTTAGTCGTATTGAGCTATTTTAAAGGGCATGACGTAACATTACGTCCTCGATCTTTCACCGCTAATATCTCCTGGGTATGACGAAGTATAACTTATGTATTAGTACTGTTAAATAGTTCAGAGTTTTTCCGCTATGAGGCACCACCACCCGCCTTCTTCTTTGCAGCCAACGCTCTCCACGACAGTTATTTGAAACACTGTACACCTTGCGGTCTAGAGCGATAAAGATGGCAGCGTCAAGTAATGAGACAGATCAGGATATCTGCAACGTTTTAGACAAAGAAGAGGAAAGTGACGTATTCTCTGAGGAATCTGATGATTTTTTATTTGATACAAGTGAGGAAGAATCAGACAGGGAGTCGGATACGAGCAATGTTGTGCATGAAAGTGAACCGTATGGACAATTATTGCCATATTATACGATGCACGGTCCACTGAACATAAAATTCGCCATAAAAGCATTGTTGTAAAACACTCAATATTGCTGACAGTGACGTGCAGCCCAATAATACACAAAGAAGGCACAGTCGGCATTGTTACACCTCATTATACTGTACACGTGCTGATAAGACAGGTGTAGGCCTGAAGATAATCTCTTTCTCCCTGCTCTGACCTACCTCACCTTCAGTACAGCAGATGCGACTTGCCGCACGCGCCACGTTTGGACGACCCTCAATACTCGTCGCTTTCCCCTATGTCGCAGTGCAGAATGTCCCTGCTTCATACCTCCGCACTGTAGCTGTCATTGAAGTGAACGCACCAAACGTTCTATACTACGTCCAAGCCGAACAATTCAGGGAATACCGTAGCACGCCTTGCTACGGACAAGCCAACCGTGCTGTAAATTATGACAGACGCAGAGGCGTGATCTAGGTCTTTTGGCGACCGTGGCGAATAACCACAATGGTCGCAACTGATACAAATTATTAATTAAAAATCAACCATTTATTTGCTGTCCTCGTATTTGGCTCAATGATTTAACATTTGTTGAGAGCTTAAAATCAAATGTTTTCATTTTAAATATTCCTTTTAGGCCCATTTTCCGGCCTCCTGCATTCTGCTGCCCGGGGCGGCCGCATTCCTCCACCGCAATAGCTACGCTACTGGTTAGGCCTACGTTCTGGTCAATGCGTAGGTACAGGATACGTTCAGATACGGTTAGTTCAAATTCTTCCCCCTCCCCCGTTTCCCGTGGCGTAACAACCCAACCCGGGCCTACGCCGCCTACTTGAGGCATCGAGATAACACACAAACACACACATATCCGGCAAAACTCCTCTGAAGGGGTGATCGGTTCGTCGCAGAGGCCGCTACCTACACAACATGCAACCAACACATGAGACGAACATCGCTCAGCGGGATTCAAACGCACGATGCCAGCAATCAAAAGGCTGCAGACCCACGCCTTAGAACCCACGGCCACCGGGATCGGCCAAGTTGAACGCCAGAATACCAGAAATTATTCCATTACACGCTACGGCGTGGCTCACCGTAAGTGCAATACGTGTGACGTCACTGCTGATGCGCCTACTATATTTATCTATTTTTGCACTTCTGTCTCTTAACCGACCGCCTCGCGCAACAAGAACGTGCCTAGTCTTCCGTAGCGGGTTACTCTACGTCATATCTCACCTTGACGTTCAGAACGCTTCATCTTTCTCCTCCTGTTGGAGTCTGTTTATGTACAGTCGACGCATGTACCAGGAACCACCCGCCGCCACCAGTAAGAAGGCTACGCCGACCGCTACACCCACCGCGACGGCGCGTATCTGCCTGTAGCCGGGTACGTTCAACACGTACCTGGAGCTCGCTGCCTCGTGGTCGTTGTACGATACAGCCACCACCTCGAAGTAGTACGTCTTGTCCTCTTCCAGGCTCGGCACTGCAATACACGGGAAATAGGGGCAGTGGTTAGTCTTCACCATGGGGACATTTCGTTCAAGGTGAAATAACTTCCTTTTTGGCTGTATGTATTCAGAGCAACTCAACAAGATAGGCGCTGCCGGAAGTCCCTTGCTGTCAAGCTGCAAAACACTGAAGATGTCCCGGGACAATACGTCAGGTGATTCTACAGTTATACAGGAGTCATCTCACTGTCCGCGTAGCAAAGTTTAATTACAGAACTAGGCTATCCAAAGAGAATGGAATCGGTTAAGCCACAATAGAGTTTAGTTCTTGGACTAAACTCCATCAAGTTCCTAGGTAAAGCAATCTCTGTACAGGCCTGGACAGGTCTTAGAGCTCCAGCAGGTTGAGGCTGCCAGAATTTCTATACAATCGACAAATGAAGGTGGTAAGGTTATGAGCTCTAAGCAGGAGCCGCCTTTACCCCCAGCAGATACCTGCGGTAGTCATTCCTGCTACAGACTGTGCCGATTCCAGCACCATAGTGTGGCTGGAAGAATTGAGTCAACGAAAAATTCCAACCAAATCGAACCCGCGACCTTCGGGCTTGTAGCGCAGTGCCTAAACCAACTGCGCCACCGCAAAACTCTGTGAACTATGACCAGGCGAACTTGTATGACGACACAGCAGGGCCAAGACCTAAAAAGATAACGTAACTGAAAACATGGCGAGTAATCGTACAAATATTCTCACTACCTAGTGATAAGTACGGGGGTCGGACAATTCAAAGTTTCGAAAGTTCTGCCAACCCACTCTTTTTCCACACACTCCCCACCATCATCTTGGCATCTATCATTTCGTGGTATTCGTTTACTATTCCCTGTTTTTAGGAGTCCCTGGCCTGTGTTATCAGCCATCAAGTCGCAGCTGATTTGTAATCTGAAGCTCTCACGGCTACTGAATTCAATAACACGCTCATCAGTACCGTGATGGCGAGAACAGAGATGCTACTCAAATTGTAGGTTCACCTGACACTGCACCTAGCCTCAGAAAGTTTCATTAGATCTCACAGCTATTTTCTACCCCGCCGAAAGAAATGAACGAGCCCTAGGCCTCACTTCTGTGAGTTGTGTTTACGACAACTGAGTAACCTAGACATCAGAACACCAGATCACCTAGGAAAGAGGTGTCTTGGGTCTCCGCACTGCCGTAGATGTATTCCCTGGAGGCCTGGGTCCACCGGAGCCTGTACGTCCTTAGTTCGTCACTGCCAAAGTCCGGAGGCTGCCATGTGACCAAGTATCCATCCGCCGTCAGCGTCACGGACAGGTTCCGGGGCGGGCCGATTTGCTGGAAGTGACCTGAAATAGCGGTTTAAGATCAGCAACGTATTCTGCAACGCGTTTCAATTGCAAGAACAGTCTGGATACTTGCTGAAGGGATACAGATTTGTTAGAAATTACTTGTAAAGTCGCTCCATCTGGTGGAACTGTTCAGAAGGACCCGACGTATTTCCGATCAGTTTTAATCAAGCCATCCCATGGTGATGTTACCCGGAAAGTATTATACAGCCTGTATCCTTCTATCAAAACACACTTGTTGAGATATATATTATTGATATATACAACACTGTTTCGCACTGCGCTACAAGCCGGAAGGGCGCGTATTCGATTCCCGATGGGGTCGTTGGGATATTTCATTGACTGCCGCGCTATGGCCCTCAGGTCGACAGCCTCCAACAGAAATTAGTGGCTGGGCGGTAAAGGCGGAGGATGCGTTTGGCTGACAACACGACGACATTCACGTCTGATTGTCTTGAAATCTGGGAGCCTCAAACTCTCGAAGCCGTAAGGCCCTGTCCAGATCTGCATGGGATAGCTTTTACAACATGTTGCGATCACAAGGAGGGTCATGAGGCATCACCATAAAAATAAACAGAGGAAATCCTGATAGAGATTACTGTGTAGCTATCATCCAACTAATTTTATTTGTTTATTTTTGTGGTGATATCTGATGACGCCCCCATGTGGCCGAAATATGCTGTGTATAAAATAATATAGAACTGAACAAGTGTGTTTTGATTGACAGACATATAACACCTTTCGAATTTCTGACACTTGTCCGAAAAATCGAGTGATGTGCTTGTATTTCCGTCGTCATGTCACATAATGTGATGGTATTCGATCAGAAGCAGCCTGAAATACTCGTGCGACGTGTTGCCTATACGCAGACCCAGTGAAATACAGCCTATACTTGCGAATAGGCCTAACACAAACTGCTCAAACTAGGCGACGTTGCCCTCCGTATATCGGCTTAAAGATACACACAGTCTTCAGCTACTGCTTATTCAAATTTTCTGAGACACGACACCGTGTCGACTGGTAAATAGTTACAGACGTTTCGGGGAATCGTACTGCCTCCATCATCACGGCTAAAGTTCCATAAATAAAGTGTTTGGGTAAAATAAAGGGGTTTCAAATATTGCTGTGCTAATGGACACTGATGACAGAGGTAGTACGTTCCTGTAAAATGTCGGTGACTGTTTACCAGTCGACACGGTGTTACACCACAGAAGTCTTAATTTTCGTCAGCAGCACCGTCAGAAACTCAAATAACGCTCCCAGCTGCTGGAGTTGCTTTTCGCGCTGATATAGCGTTCCGAAAACTCTATGGAACGACCGTAGCGCGATTGTAATGAAGTTAAAAATAACTGTTTCGAAATAATTACCAACAAGATGACACTTAAGGACTATCCTTTATTTCATGGTTAGTCGTCCTTCACTCTACATGTTTCGAGCTTCAGGGAGCTCATCATCAGGAGTTTAGTTTTTTAC
>Ga0123352_10022461_pt1 | contig 10063 bp, 3 predicted proteins | sample TergutLab28metaG_FD_89700 | JGI IMG/M metagenome (GOLD analysis project Ga0123352, IMG submission 89700) | Labiotermes labralis P1 segment gut microbial communities from Petit-Saut dam, French Guiana - Lab288 P1 | ecosystem: Host-associated > Arthropoda: Insects > Digestive system > Gut ...
CCAGCTTGTCACGCAAGCACTTGTTATGCCATTTTCACCCAGATAATAGATTATTCGGTTGTTTTTTTTTGTATTTTTATCTGTTTTGGTCGAGTTTGCAAGTTGGCATGAGTCACTAACCTGTTCCACACCTACGTGGTCACTAACCTGTTCCACACCTACGTGGTCACTAACCTGTTCCACACCCACGTGGTCACTCACTACTGCTGTACTCTATTCTACAAGCATATTGGTACGTTCGGCAAAGTCACCTACCGTCACCTTCACGCTGGGAATCATCTCAGTTTACCATCAGTGCACACGTGTTTATAATCGTCACTGCACGACCTCCTAAACTTCACGCTAATTAACCACTGATGCGAATTTTAACATATTTGATTACGGTATTACATATTAATATTTTCAGCAGTTTGCTGTTACACAGGGAGATATTGAATTGCGTGCCCACTGTTTCTTCCCCGGATCTGTAATCTTTGTTTTTTTAGTAGAAACATTTCTGTTTCGGCTGATTTGTTTGTTTGAACTGCCGTTTATATATCTCTCTGTGAATAAATAAGTGTACTTTCTAGAACTTGGAATTGGCTGTCGGTTAAGTTGAGAAAAATGTATGTAATTTAGTGGAAATAATTGAGGGAATGTGGGAAGTAGTGGTAAATAAACATGACTAATATTTGGGAAATAGTTTTAGACGAACCCAACAATATTTCGGAGAATGGATGTGCCTCCATCCTCAGATGGAAAAGGAAGAAGGGAATTCTATTCTGGTGAACTCTTCAGTAAGAACTAGTCTCTGTCTTTGGAATCTTCCAGCAGAATTGATCTCTGTCGTTAGATTGTAAAGAAAACTTGTCCGTGTCAATGGACCCTTTAGAAAGAAGAGGTCTCTGGGTCTCTGTCAATGAACCCTTTAGAAAGAAGGGGTCTCTGGGTCTCTGTGAATGAACCCTTTAGAAAGAATAGGTCTCTGAGTCACTGTCAGTGGACCCTTTAGAAAGAAGAGGTCTCTGGGTCTCTGCCAATGGACCCTTTAGAAACAAGAGGTCTCTGGGTCTCTTGTCAATGAACCCTTTAGAAAGAAGGGGTCTCTGGGTCTCTGTCAATGAACCCGTTAGAAAGAATAGGTCTCTGAGTCCCTGTCAGTGGACCCTTTAGAAAGAAGAGGTCTCTGTCAACGGACCCTTTAGAAAGAAGAGGTCTCTGGGTCTCTGTCAACGGACCCTTTAGAAAGAAGAGGTCTCTGGGTCTCTGTCAATGAACCCTTTAGAAAGAAGGGGTCTCTGTCAATGAACCCTTTAGAAAGAATAGGTCTCTGAGTCCCTGTCAGTGGACCCTTTAGAAAGAAGAGGTCTCTGGGTCTCTGTCAATGGACCCTTTAGAAAGAAGAGGTCTCTGGGTCTCTGTCAATGAACCCTTTAGAAAGAAGAGGTCTCTGTCAATGGACCCTTTAGAAAGAAAAAGTCTCTGGGTCTCTGTCAATGAACCCTTTAGAAAGGAGAGGATTCTGGGTCTCTGTCAGTGGACCTTTAGAAAGAGGAGGATTCTGGGTCTCTGTCAATGGACCCTTTAGAAAGAAGAGGATTCTGGGTCTCTGTCAATGGCCCTTTTAGAAAGAGGAGGATTCTGGTTCTCTGTCAATGGACCCTTTAGAAAGAAGAGATCTCTGGGTCTCTGTCAATGGACCCTTTAGAAAGAAGAGATCTCTGGGTCTCTGTCAACGGACCCTTTAGAAAGAAGAGATCTCTGGGTCTCTGTCACTGCACCATTTAGAAAGAAGAAGTATGTGGGTCTGTGTGATTGACTGTTCACACAGAAGTGATCTCTGTCACTGTACAATGCCCTAAATGTCCGCCATGTTTAGTATAATACAGTATTATCAGAATCCTTTAAATATGAGACCGAAAGCGTTAGAGTGTTAGGAGGTTATTTGGATGTTAGAGGAATGAAATGAGTGCACGTCACTGGTTCTGTTGCTGAGCCAACCGCTTCGTTCTCACCGTAAAGAGCAATTTATGGATACCCTAGTCACCCATCGCGTGTGTAGAAGACGTACTTCGTGCTTGTTCCGATATTGTCGGCGCTTCACAACGAACAGTTACAAACACGCTTCACTTATTCTTTACCTGTTCTGTCTGTCTGTCTGTCTGTAACAACGGCGGTGGGACGTATTTTTGTGAAACGTGATGCCGCCATGTTTCGCCAAAGGTAGCGACGCGTTTCAAATTCTCCTTAAATTCGAACGACATTAACCGACACTTTGCGTGATTACCTACAGGTGTTCCTGCGCACATCTAGAGCATAAAGTGTTAAAGTGTATGTCGGAGCAGCGATGGGTCCGAACGGAAGTTTCACACACATTTTGTGTCTAGTGCCCCTTGCCCCTTGCCAGTGACCCTTACAGTCGTAAACAAAAGCGAGTGCACCTGCCATGTGACACTGTGCCTGTATTTCCTAAGTAGCGTTCCTTTTAGTTATGCAAATGCTTCGTGACATTCTCTTTCCAGATTTAGTGTCTAAGATCTTCAGGGTAAAGACCCCGTTGCGATGAAGGTACATAAGGCAAAGGGACGAAGACAGTCAATTACAATTCAGTGTTATGTTATATTAGCTTGTTACTTTAATGCCTAACATGTTTCGACTAAGCACAAAAAGCTATCATCAGGGATATTTCGAGTAAAGGTAAATATACAGATAAAGTGCACCCTGATTAGTCTACGAAGGCCCAGAGGTGGAGTAGAGGTATAGCTCTACTCTTTCTTTAACCTCGGCACTGGATGAGGGTGTGTGGTAAACGCCACGCCCCGGCCGCTTTACCCCCAAGAAACACCCAGTACTCATTGTATAGGAGGCTGGGTGGGCCCAGGGCCGGTCTGAACGGGTACGGAAAATCTCGCCCCCTACCGGGATTGGATCCCCGGGCCGTTCAACCCATAGCGAGTCGCTATACCGACTGAGCTATCGCGGCCCACAACGTATTTCGAGTATCAAATAAAAGTTAAATAATAGCAGTGGTTCAGTGCAATTTACACGGTAACTTGTACTGTAAATTTCCCCAATGATGGCTTTTTGCACTTGAGCCGAAAAGTGTTGCATTAAAGTTATATAATAATATAACGCAACGCTTAGTCTTTTAGTATCTAAGAGCAGCAGGCACGGTTTATGTACGACAGGTTAACTGTTAGTTAGGTTATTTGTCGATAATCACGAGTACACATTGCCGTCCTTTCTATTATACAGCCGCCTCGACGTCACCCTCGACGCATGCGTCACCTTCCCAATATCCAGCGAAGCATGACCTAGTCCCTTACGTCGTCTGGGTGTCAAACCCAGATTCCAGCGTCTGTGTGTGTGTTCATTATGCGTTGCCTAGTTTTATGTAAATTGAAAATATTTATGGAAAAGTGGCTACACAGTGGCGGGAGTTCACAGAAAATGCAGCCATGAACAGCAATTGATTTCAACGGCGATTTTCAGCTGGAAAAGAAATTCTTGTCCGTGAAACAAGTAGGGAAATGTTAATTTTAAATTTATGCACCACACTGTGTTGGGCTGTAAAATAAAGAATAAACAATAACCATCGAACACAACTTTATAAAACGTTGATACAGCTACTTTTTCGACCCCTAAGGGGTCATTATCAGGCTGGTGTTTTAGAACATATTAAAAGGACTATAGATATAGCATGGATATATAGAAATATAACTTTGCCTGTTGTTTTGTATGGGTGTGAAACTTGGTCGTTGACATTGTGGGAGGAAAGGAAGCTGAGGGTGTTTGGGAACATGGTGTTGAGGAGAATATTTGGACCTAGGAGGGACGAGATAACGGGGGAATGGAGGAGACTGCATGACGAGGAGCTAAATGATTTGTACTCCTCACCCAATATTGTGCGGGTGATAAAATCGAGAAGAATGAGACGGGCTGGGCATGTGGCGCGTATGGGTGAGGAGAGAGGCCGTATAGGGTCTTGGTGGGGAAATCGGGGGGACGGAGACCACTGGGGAGACCTAGGCATAGATGGGTGGATAATAATAGGATGGATCTCCAGGAGGTGGGATGTGGGTATATGGACTGGATTGGGCTGAGCCAGGATAGAGACAGATGTAGGAAGCTTGTGAGTGCGGTAATGAACCCTCGGGTTCCGTGAAATGCGGGGAATTTCTTGACTAGCTGCAAACCCGTTAGCTTCTCAAGAAGGACTCAGCACTATGGAGTAAGTAAGTATAGATATCGCATGGTGGAAGTAAGATCTCATATCTTACAAACATGTTTGTAATTCCAGTGTTTCGTTAATACATTCAATTTGTTCGTGATTGACATAAATTGAAAGGTAACTGTGAAAATCTTTTAAAAAGTGCTGGATGTCGGTAAAGACTTTGGGTAGTTGATGTTTTGTATGGTGCCTTATTGTATGTCAGGTACCGTATATTTTTCTGTCATATTTGGTGATGTGTTATGGTGACACGGTGTTAGGTCTCTTAAGCGGTTTGTGTCCTGTTCACATCGTGGCTCGCGGCGTGCGCGTAGCGTGCCACTTAATGGAGCATGCGCTCTTTCATTGCCTCTCGCCTTTCATAGAGTGAAGCCTAACTTATGATGCTGTGTTATGGGTGGAATAACACTGATTATTTTCAAGCCACATGCTGATAAATACAAGCTTTTTAAATGCGTCTTTCAGTTTTTTTAAGACGAATTCGCAAAAATTGCGAAAAGTAACTATTAGCTTTGTCAGGTCAGTCCGTCCGTCCGTCCGCTTGGAACAACTCGGCTTCCACTGGACGGAGTTTCAAGAAAAGTGACATTTGAGGATTTTTTCGAAAAATCTGTCGAGAATATTCAAGTTTTATCCAAATCGGACGAGACTGAAGGGTTCTTCACATGAAGACCAGTCTACATGGTTTGTCATATCTCGTTCAGTTCTTCATAGAATGAGAAATGTTACGGACAAAAGTTGTAGAGAAAATCAAAACACATATTTTGTTTTCAATAACTTTTTAACGAAAATCGTGCCGTTTATAAGATAATGCGGGAAAATATTGTAGAGTGGGGCAGGCCACAGGTGTCAATATGGCGTATGCGCATTGCAAGTTGGTTACCAAAGTCTACAAACACACTCTTACGGTATGCAATATTTATTGCTTTTCCACTGCAATAATGGTTGCACGAACGCGCCTCAGTGTTACATTATATGCACATTGCTTGTCCTTTTTACACACAACTGTAAGTTTCAACCTTATCTTAGCGAAAGCTACTGCTGTAATCCGGATATACCTGCACGATATCTACTTACATATGATTTCCTTTGTGATTCAGAGACTGATTGGACCTTCGCCCGCTTCTGGGGCCCCCACCCATCCTCCTCTGTTACAGATACCGTGATCCTTTCCTCAGGAGTAATACCGCCTGCGGATGAAGCTGGCGACTGACCGCCATTTAATTTAGAGATCAAGAGACAGTGGAACTATACCTCCACTCCCCAATATGCCTATATAAAAAGGTATGGTAAAGTGCACACTTTTACAGGCACTGAGGCTCTGTATAGGCCGTACGGCCCATACGGGAAGTAGATGTATAGCTCTACTCTTTCTTGACCACGGCACTAGAAGGGGGTGAGGTGTCAGCGTCACGCCCCGGCCGCTCTTTACCCCCTGGAAAGACCCGGTACCCATTGTACAGCAGGCTGGGTGGGCCCCAGGGCCGGTCTGGACAGGTGCGGAAAATCTCGCCCCCCACCGGGATTCGATCCCCGCACCGTCGAGCCCGTAGCCAGTCGCTACCCGGCCCACAATATGACTTCATAGCGGTGTTTAATTAAGCACAGGGACAAATTTGCCCTTATATTTATCATTATGTGATTTATGAAGCCTGCTTTTACTTCCCCTGCGAGAATGAATATTATTTCTTGACATTAAATGTGGCTCATTATTTTTGCATTTGAAGCGATAGGAGAAAACGCCATAAACTTTTAATGACGACCGTTTTGTTTATTGGCATTTCAGTCAGTTCGGCGCACGGGTGCAGACTGTTTCAGAATTCATAACAACTCGCCGCATATCTGTCTCAGCACTCAGAATGCCAACGAAGCCTACGGAATGTCATCCAGTTTCTATGGAAATTCAACCGCGTTCACGAAAGACAAATGGAAATAACGCCCTCTGCAATAACCTCGTGCAATTCACAGGTTTCCGCCTGTGTGAGAGGGCGTCGCTTTTTTTGTTTTCTTGAAACGTCACATACAGCACTATTCATGCGCAATTGTTGTTAGAATGGGAATTATACAGGGTGCCTAAGTGAACGACTTAACGATAAATTTTTGGGGCGTCTGATCTTAATGACTGTTGTCAACGGGGCTGCATGATGGACAGTCGGAGAGTCGGGGTTTCGGAGTTCAGGTCCCTGCTGGAGCAGAGTTTTGTGCTTTCACTTAGTACCCATGTTAAAAGCGTGTATTGTACATTATCCAGACGAACAAAAGCAAAACATTTATATTAACAAATATTTCATATATCATAAGTCCTCTTACATGGGAATGAGATGGTCAGAGCATGTAGCGCGTATGGGGGAGAGAAAGAGGCATATACAGGGTTTTATTGGGGGAAACCTGAGGGAAAGGGGCCGCTTGGGAGATCCAGGTGTAGATGGGAGGATAATATGAGATAGATCTTCAGGAAGTAGGATGTGGGGGTATGGACTGGATCGAACTGGCCCAGGATAGGGATAAGTGGCGGACACTTGTGAATGTGGTAATGAACCTTCGGGTTCCATAAAATGCGGGAAATTTCTTGACTAGCTGAAAGCCGATTAGTTTCTCAAGAAGGACTCTACTCTATGGAGTAAGTAAGTAAGTAAGTAAGTAAGTAAGTAAGTAAGTAAGTAAGTAAGCACTCCAACATGTTTCGATGCGCCCTCATCATCTTCAGGGAGCCTTATCCTTCTACTGTCCTAAGGATACACCCACAAGACAGTCCAGACTGTACATACAGCCACCAAGCTAACAACTTCCATGTACTGTATTTGTAACAGTAGACAGCTCACGGCGTTTTATAGATTGAATTTTATAATCAACTATAAAGATCACATATGTAGACATTTTAATGTACTGGTTTTATTGAGTTTGTAACAGTAATGGTTTATGTAACTGTAGCAAAATAGAAGGATAAGACTTCCTGAACATGATGCAGAAGCATAGAAACATGTAGGAGTGCGTACGGTATATGAAATATTGTTAATGTTTATGTGTTGTGCATTTGTTGGTCCGGATAATAAACTGTACAAGATGCACGGTACATACATCAAAGTGTACGTGTTTTTGCGTCATATGTCTTGGTGCATAGTTAAGTGGAAGAACCAGTTTTATTTCGTACTATTACTTCATTCTAAATTTATATATATATATATATATGCAACAGCTCAACACTGCATAGCTGTACATTCACCACCCGGTGTTTCTGAAATTGTGGTTAGGGAAACAATTTCACGAATCTACATGTTACTAACTTACGCTGCTTTGATAACCTGGTTGTACCCGTGCGAATAATTCTGACGTAGAAATAGTAAAATTAGCAGAAATTGTGGCATCTTGATCTTAATAAACACGAAAATCGTTTACAAGGTAAACAAATTGTTTATAGTTGACGTCAAACACAACAATTGTATATTTAGTTATTAGTTTTCTTTAATTTATTGGCTACATGTTTCGGTGTGTCTTGATCTTCATCAAGCCATCTCACAGAAACTTAAGATACATGCAGTGCTGTTTATGCAGAATGGGAGGTGGCCTGATGATGGTCAAGAAACGCCGAAATATGTTGCCATTAAAATAAAGAAAACTACCAACTAAATATACTCTTCTTGTGTTTGACGGAAACTACAAACAATCTGTTTCCCTTGTGAATTATTAAACACAACGGGATGTCCTCTATAAAAACTGAAACTCGTTGTCACTAAAGCTTGATGCTGGGTAATTTCTTTCGGAGATCAACAGATCTTAATCAACCTACGAATAAGAAACAAGACGTTGAAAGGTACAGTGCTGCCACAACAGGAGGCCAAGGGAAGGTAACTTTTTTATAAACATCCCTTGACCTCCGGTGGAGGCAGCACTGCCAATTTTTGGACAATAGCCTCTTGTGTTAAAATGATTATATTGAGAACGAATTATTGAAACAAAGACTGCCCTCAATGTCCATCTTGTAAAGATCCTTTCGGTAGTTCAGCAGATCCTGGTGTCGCCAACAGACGTTACCGTATTATTATTATTATTATTATTATTATTATTATGAATTTAAGGCCTATTTTTCGTAAATGTAATCGCCGATACTGACATTGTAGTAGTGTCAGCTTTACGGTCGTGTTTTAAAAACTGCGTTCTTCTCGGTTGCTACGCAAACAGCAGTGGTAATTTATAATCGACGTTTCGGGAAACCTTTCTGTACCATCTTCAAGGTTCAAGGGATTCTTGGCCCTTCTTGAAGATGGGACTGATAAGTCGTCCCGAAACGTCGGTAAGGAATTACCACTACTGTCTGCGTAATAACCAGAAGAGCGCAGTTCTCATTGACTTCAGCCTTTTCCAGCCTCTCAACCAAAAATCGTGGAATAAGCCAAAAACAAATGTCGGTTTTTGTCGAAATTATCTTACGGTTGGCAAAATTTTCTCAGCTTGAGGAATGCCCCGCAAAACAAGGGGAAGTTCGAAAGTACCGGTATGTGAGTACCAACTGCAGACATGAGAGTCACAAGAGCGGCAACGGTTTTAATCTCAGACTCGTACGTTAAGTAGGTAAATGTCTTTATGTTTATCTCCATTCCATTAAGTAAACAAAATATCACATTCTATACACAGGTTCGTGCTTTTCACAGCTGTATTTGTTTCTGATTCCTGGGATCGCGAGACAAAGCTGTTGAACTAATCAATGTCGCGGCTGAACAAGGCTGAGAAACATTGCTTTGCACATTGTTAAACTTCCCTAGCATGATACCATAGACCTAACTATTTGAACTTAGACACAACATATAATAGCAAAAACCCCATGTACCCACACCTCGCAACCTCCATGACACATACGAGATCTCGTGCCCACCTCACCTCCTGTACTGCACCACTGTATACAGCCCATAATAACCCCGTATAACTCCTTACTAAGTATTTCACGTACAACCTGAAGATGATCATTGTCAAGTGCCGAAACGTGTAGCTGTACCTTATGCAATACATACTATATATACCGCTACCATCAAATACAGTTGTGTTAGACAAGTACATACACTCAACTCTTGTTAATTTATTGAACACAACGGGAATGATGAACCTTATGATTCCCTAGTAGACGGAGGTAAATGGTCAGCTTCATGCTCCGGTCACTTTACCCTCGGAGAACAACACCTGTACCCCGATGGGTAGGAAACTTAATGGGCTGCAGAGTCTGTCTAGACGCTTTGGAGAGAGAATAGAGAAATTTTGCTCCTACGGGGAATTGATTTACAGTGTTAAATTTACGCGCAGGTCGTGTAGTCACTGTAGGGTTGATATTGTAAAGGGAGACTCGATGCAGCTTCGCCGAAGGTCTTACTTATGGGGTAGATATATTGAATGTGTTCCCACGTTTTTAGAAAAGACACGAGCCACCACTGCTCTTCGTATTTACTTATGTATATTGCAGTTGTACAGGCGAAGTTGGCTGGCAATCTGAAACCCTTCCCAAGTGCCTGCTACTCATGTTCATAGAATGCGCCGTGCTGAAGAAATGCCCCGTCCGACTATCAAAACTGATGTTGGTTGTTACACGAACAGAGCCGACTGAACTGATCACCAAACGTGCAAATTCAGCTGAGCCCACCGCTTTCGCTTCCACAGACAGATGTAGTTGTGTTTGCCGCAGTGAGCCCACAATGAATACAAATAGCTTTTAAAATTTCGGTTCTTATCGTGCAGTAGCGAGGACCAAGTGGGCCAGGGCGATGGTAGCTGTTTGTTGTGAGAATGGGTCAGGGCGATGGTAGCTGTTTGTTGTGAGAATGGGTCAGGGCAGTGGTAGCTGTTTGTTGTGAGAATGGGTCAGGGCAG
>Ga0123352_10022462_pt1 | contig 10062 bp, 5 predicted proteins | sample TergutLab28metaG_FD_89700 | JGI IMG/M metagenome (GOLD analysis project Ga0123352, IMG submission 89700) | Labiotermes labralis P1 segment gut microbial communities from Petit-Saut dam, French Guiana - Lab288 P1 | ecosystem: Host-associated > Arthropoda: Insects > Digestive system > Gut ...
AACGTGGGATATATATATATATATATATATATATATATATATATATATAATATATATGTCGTGGTTTGTGCGTGTGAGGTTTCTGGAGTGTTCTGTGTAGATAGAGCTGTGCATAAATTTGACCCTTAGGCTTCTTACAAACGAGACATACACAAACGGCGACGAGTGGAAAGGCCACAGAGTGATAGGGACTCAGGCTTTGGACAGGCTCTGTATGTTTTCTCCTGACCGTCGTCGCGAGTTAATTAACGGATTCTACCCACGCAGTTCAGGTCAACCGCATTCTCTTGAGTAAAGGACAGTGCGAATGAATGAAGGAAGGAATGAAGGAATTTTTCTTACTGCTGCGAACGAGTCTCGAAACTTATTCGAAATACGTGACGATGAGGGCAACCTGACCTACCTATACATTCAAATCAAATTATTTCACAACATGCAAATTTTATGCGAGTACTTGTTTTAACAGCCGCGCGGTGTAGGGCTTGCTGGAACTGTAGGTTTGAATTCCGCCGGGGGCATGGTTGTTTGTCTCTTGTGGATGTGTGTTGTCAGGCAGAGGTCTCTGCGACGTGCTGATCACTCGTCCAGAGGAGTCCTACCGAGTGTGATGTGTCTGAGTGTGTGGTCTAGAAACCTGAAGAAAGAGGCCATGGCCCGCAACGCCACGCGGAGGGGGGCTTGTTTTTAAGAGCTAGTTCACCGAAAGGGAATTTAATTTGCGAATGTCCATTGCTTAACGCTCCCGAAAGACAGCCGGGATAGCTCAGTCAGTCAGTATAGTGACTAGGCTACGAACGGGATGATCGGTGTTTCGAATCTGGAAGGGGGGTTTTTTTCCGACTGAAAAAGTCCAGACCAGCCCTGGGCCCCACCCATCCTCCTATTCAGTGAGTAACGGGGTTCTTTCGCAGGGCATAAAGCGTCCGGGGCGTGAATTTGACCATTCACCTTCACATAGTGCCCAGTTCAACGAGTGGAGCTGTACCTCTACTCCCCATAAACGCCTTAATAACGCGCACAGTGATAATTATACATTCTATCGGAAGTAATCGTAACACGTAAAGGTAATAATGTGTGACTGGTAATGAACGTTTTGTAAACATTTTTTGACGTTGCTGCACCTGCGAAAGTTAATGCAGCGTCGGTTGCAATGGCGGAGAAAGCACTGTGGCTGATTTCAGCACACTGCCCTGAACAAGCAAGGAAAATTATGGAGATTTATTCAAAGCAATTGACATAAAAATCCTTCCGATCGCACTATGGCCCTGGGGTCGACTCAGCCTCTAACAGAAATGAGTAACAGGAGTATTTCCTGGGGGTAAAGGCGGCCGGTGCGTAAGGCTGACAACCCTACCACCATCCTGTGCCGTTGTCACGAAATCTGGGAACCTTAACTTTCTGGAACCCTCTGGGCCCCTCCAGGCCTGTAACGGGACTGCTTTACTATTCAAAGCAATAGGAAATCGCGCTGTTTCCAACAGCAATTCATCCGTTATAATTACTCTACAATATGACTACAATTGGGGTGGCGTCCAATTGCGATGAAAATGATCCAGGAAGAATTCGCAACGTAAAAGAGGAAAGTGACCGTCACAGTTTGTGAAGGAAGGGGTGTGGGGCCGGGGATGGAGGCAATTCGGACTGCAAAATTGCAGGTTAGCTTGCAGCGACGAGCTGCACAACGGGAGGAACGTTGCCATGACCTCGCTAAAGTGGCACCGTACAATCCAGTTACACAAACCGGACATGCACTGTAGGCTACGCGGCGAGAAAGACAGCAAATGGTGGGATCATCAGTAGAAAAAACAGCTCCGCGCAGTCCAACCGCTTGTAACGAATTTCAATTTGCTATTTAACTGTCAGGTATAATCGTCTTATTTCTTCATGACACAACTGAGGTCGGTCATGCAACCACCTGCCTAATCCACAACGACGAACAAAAAGAAACGAATAAGTTTCAACAAGGAGGGAATTTGTCCGCTTTTCAGCCACTGGACATGTAATTTATTCCAATCAACGGATTTATAGGCCCATTTTACATTACATAATACAAGTAAGAATTTTACATATTTTGGTTTTTGCAACAGCTGTCTAATGAATGAACCAAGGGCGGAAGAGGGTACCAGAAATTATGGTCACACAAACGTTTCGATTTACCTGCAACAGCGTATCTGAAACACATATGTACACATCTTAGTTACACCAAAAATTTAACGACGCTAAAGGGGCGGGGAGATACCATGAATTGCGAATAAAGACCCACATTTTACAAAATTTATTACAAACTTGTGTTGATCCAGTTTTGCATCTTTTCAGCAGCGGGACGCCCACAACACTCATGACTTTAGCACAACAGTGAAACTCGTGGGCCTGTCACCGTTAAATCGAGATGTCAACTAACAAGTGTATAAAGAATTATTTACAGTGCAGCCGACTTACAACGACATGACTTGGGACGATACGTATTGGTAATGTCCTTACTATGTAATTCCAATTAGGGAACAATACATATGGAGAATAAGGTCGACTGTTCTAACTTGAATTCCAAGTGTCTCTCGTTTCCATAAAGTACTAGTGTGTAGTGGAAATTATATAACAAAACGGGACAGAAATAGTTGTTAAGTGTTCAAGAAAATCTTATTTACATAACAAAACAGGACAGAAACCGTTAACTGTTCACGATAATCTTAATTACATAACAAAACAGTACAGAAATAGTTGTTCAATGTATCTTAATTACACGATAGAACAGGACAGAAAAAGTTGTTAACTGTTCAAGAAAATCTTAATTACATAACAAAACAGGAAAGAAAACGTTAATTGTTCACGATAATCTTAATTACATAACAAAACAGTACAGAAATAGTTGTTCAATGTATCTCAATTACACGACAGAACAGGACAGAAAAAGTTGTTAACTGTTCAAGAAAATCTTAATTACATAACAGGACAGAAAACCGTTAACTGTTCATGATAATCTTAATTACATAACAAAACAGTACAGAAATAGTTGTTCAATGTATCTTAATTACACGACAGAACAGGGCAGAAAAAGTTGTTAACTGTTCAAAAAAATCTTAATTACATAACAAAACAGGACAGAAAACGTTAACCGTTCACGATAATCTTAATTGCATAACAGAACCGGACTGAAAAGTTGTTAAATGTTTACGAAAATCTCAATTACATAACAAACAGGACCAAAAAAGCTGTTAACTGTCCATGAAAATCTTAATTACGTAACAGATCAGGACACAAAATGTTGTTAACTGTTCATGAATATATTCATTACATAACAGACGAGGGCAGAAAAAGTTGTAGACTGCGTGATTTCAGGCTTCTGCCGCGAAGTAGATGAGATGTACGCTCTTCTGGCTTATTACGAAACGAGTAGTGGTAATTACTTACCGACGCTTGGTTTCTTGACCCTCGAAGATGGGACCGACAGGTTGTACTAAAACGTCGTTAAGGAATTACCGCTATAAGATGCGTAATATCGCAGAAAAGCGCAGATCTCAAGTCGTTACATGTACATAACAACCTTAAATAACACAAACGTTTACAACATACCACTTCGTTTAAACAAACCTCTACTTCCAATAGAGCCAAAGGCATAATTACAAAAGTGAAAATTCAAATTGGAGATTGTTGTTGTAGCTTATTTGGAGTAAATAAAACACATGTTATGATTTGCGTATCGCGAATTCTTGGAATATTGCGAGTAGTGCTGCAGACGTAAACACTTGGGTAACACAAGGGAAGCTCTGTTATTCTGGTTTGCGGTAACGTACTATGTGACAAACGAACCTGCTGAAAGTTGCGACACACGAGTAGAGGAGTACAGAACATTACGCTAAATCCGTCTTACCAGCAAGCAACGAAGAGGATGATATTTCGACAATATTTTTAATCCACTAATTCCAGAGATATGAAACTCTGCTTCAAATGGCTAGTCAGAAATATTTATTCTCTGGACAAGTTTCAGTAGATTCCGGGTAGTTACCATGACATATAGCAATCTCATTGTGTCTCTAGTATTTTCTGGAGCAATGCTCTAAAATTGTTAGCAAATTTGTATGTGATAAGTGTATATATCCTATCCTTGGAATTGTACAGGATGTCACTAAAGTCATCTAAAATTAGAGGCGACATGTTAAACATGTTTAACGGAACAGCCCGAGTTGGGCTGTTCCGTTAAAAAAAAAAAAAAAAGTCACTCAAACCAGAGGTGCGAAAAAGTAAAGTATGTACCGGTCCATGCCATGAAGGAATATAGGGAGAGCAGAGGTATAGCTCCACTTACCCTTAACCTCGGTACCAGACAGAGGTGAATGGTCAACATCACGCCGCGGCAACTTTCTGGCGGGAAAGAACCTCGGCATCCAATCGAATAGGTGGCTGGGTGGGCCCCAGAGCCGGTTTTGACGTTTAGGAGAACAAGAAAATCCTTGCTCCTGCCGGGCTTCGAACCCCGGACCGTACAACCCGCAGCCTTGTCACAATACCGGCTATATATATATATATATATATATATACGCGCGCGCGAGCGCGCGCACACACACACACACACACACACACACAGTGCCGTATGCTAGAACGAACGTAATTGGTTCTAGAACGTTGTTCTTTATAGCATCTTTTCGTTTTAGCATACATTGAAATATATGTATTTAGGGGTAATCCTTTCCAGTCCCACAGACTACAGCAAAGTTACCAACCAACACAACCATTTAAAGAGAAAAAACATAATACAAAATCAAAAATATAAGTGTAAAGATAATTTTAAAATTAATTCATTTAACTTTTATACATTGTACAAGTAAATTTGAAAAGCATAAACAATCTTTCCTTAGTGAAAACTATGAACAAATTTTCCCTAATAAAAATCATAAACAATCACATAGAGGTGGAAGGAGAGGAGTCATCGTTCCTACTCATCTTGGGTGACTGTCCTGTGGGAGGTTCATCAGTTGGATGGCGTTTGTCCATTTTTTGAAGAATGAAACCAGGTTTTACTGCTTTATCCTGGATTTCTGGACCCTCCAAAAGTGGGAAATCAACGTGTCATTAAAATGATTAAGGCCCATTCTCACAGCAGCAATATCCGGGTGATAATCTTTTATAAGTTTTGACAGTTTACTCCAGCAAGATAACACCTCTTTATGGTCCTCAGCGGGAATGCTGTGACTTTTTTCCTTGTCCTCGTCCTCTTCGTCCCCGAAAGCTATCCTCTGCTGCTGTGCCTCTGTCTCTTCATTGCGAAGCTCTACTAGCTCTTCAAAGACAGCTCCTTCCTGCGGTCCTCCACCAAATCCTCCACGTCCTCATTCATCTCCAGGCCCATGGTACTGCCTAGAAACACAGTTTCCTGCACAACAGACTCTTCCTCCAACTGCTGAAAGCCTTCGAAGTTCATTGGAGCCACAGCGTCAGGGCACAATGGCCCCCAAGCCGAATTCAAGCAACTAACAGAAACCTCCTTCCAAGCAACCACAATTAAGAAAACAGCATCCGCTATATTGAAGTATCTCTTCCAAAAGTCCTTCAGAGTCACATCACTGGAAGAAGTGGCCTCAAAACATTTTTGAACAGTGACTTAGTGTAGAGGTGTTTTTTTTAAAATTTGCGATCACCTGCTGGTCCATAGGCTGGAGGAGAGGCGTTGTATTCGGTGGGAAGAAGTGGACCTTGATGAAACTAAACTCAACTGGTAATTCTTCCATCAAATTAGGAGGGTGGGCTGGAGCATGCTTGTCTTTTCTATGGATTTTTTTTATTACAATCTACTCTACAAGAATTGATAAGAAAATGGAATGTAAAAAATGTTAAAAGCGAAGGAAGAAGCAAAGCAGTGATGATATTCCCCGTCTGTGTTGGTTATTTTAAGTTTCCAGCTGCGGGTACGAACAGGTCACGGGGCCACTATTTCTTGGTTCATCTGCAGGCAATGCCTGCATTCATTAACCGGGTGATACGAATATTTGCTGTCGTCGCAACTCTTTTGGTTTCGTCTGTCACAAACGGTCAGTATGAAGTGTCTGGTTGCTTACCCAGAACGGAATGCTGACAAGCGGTGTAAGAGCGTTGGATTGGAAACCTTCAATGTCAGAGGGTTTGACACATCCTCAGAGATGTACACCGCAAGTTCACAATGGTTTGATAATGATTTTGTACAGACAAATTTCTGTTGTCTATAGCTTGGGGGTTGGGCGAGATGGTAACAACTCCTCATTGCAAAAACTTAAGACGCTACGAAACATTTCACAAGGTGGCAGACTCGGACTGATCCTTTGGTACTGTACAACACCAGTGGAAAAGGGCTTGAGACTGGCAATGAAATGCGAGAAGGAAAGAGACCACTTGTAAAACCTAGGTATAGATGGAAGGATGATATTAAAACAGATCTCCAAGAAGTGGGATGGGGAGGCATGGACTGGATTGCTGTAGCCGAGGGTAGGGACAACTGGCGGGCGCTTGTGAATGCGGTAATGAACCTTCGGGTTCCATAAAATGCGGGGAATTTCTTGACTAGCTCAAGACCTGTTAGGTTCTCAGGAAGGGTTCTGCTCCATGGAGTTAGATCTTGACAGAGAGGGCAGTTTGAGAGTCAGCTGTTGTCTTTTAATTTTGACGTGCTTTTGCCACGTCAGTCATCGATCCGGATGCAGTCCCAAACGTGGCTCCAGTCTTGGTTGCAATCAGAGCAGTCTGTGTGAAGAGGATCGGAGCCAGGAACTGATGGGTCGCGTTGATGAAGCGCCTTCGACTGGTTGGCAGTTACACGCCACAGCTTTAGGCACTTTAGATGAACACTGACAGTGTTGCAGCTGTACTGAATCTGTGACGGGGTCATTGCGTTCCTAGCTGCGTGCATGCAACACGTGGCACATCAGCGCATAAAACAAAAGAGTAGCCCACAACGACTACAATAAATAAATAAATAAATAAATAAATATATAAATACAAATCAGTATGTGTCTTCGGTCTTCTGGGATGTTGCGCAGCGTATAATGGTAGTGGTTTACCCTCGTTTCGGGACAGCATATTTTCAAGGATCAGGAAGTCCCTGAAAAATGCGAGAAACAGATGGAAGCGTGGCGGTCCCGAAAAAGCGGTAAACAACTACCGACAAACGTTGTGTAACACCCCAGAACAGCGAAGACCTCATCTACACCGCGGCGGAAGCCTAATATTTAACGTCAGTAAGGTAATATTAATCACTGTCATTATCATCAATAACGTCACGCATTACACTCCCAGACATCACTTTATGGAGTTAGATTGAGATCACAATCTTTGGTGCTATACAATGCATGTCAATAAACCCCATAAAATTACGTTTGCAAATATAATTTTGGTTTTCATGTATTGAAACGGCCTGAAGATGGTCAAGTAATGGATAAAATATGTAGTCGCGTATGTATATAATTAACACAATTCTTGCGATGATGGTAATTTTGTAAAAGCTTATTAAATCCGTTTCCTTTCAGTTCAGCTCTCTTTATTTGGATTTCTCTATATAGGTACATGTAGACACTTAACAGCCATCAGTGTACTGTTGCTGGTTAGTGTTGTGTTTGGTACCTAAGCCGAAACTTTACAGCAATTCTATATGAGCTATTGTCAAAGCCATGTTATCCACCTACATTCTATGAATGACACTGCCTCACAGTTGCCGCGCGTTATAAGCCGTACTGACACTGATCGCTCGAACACGGCGATATTGGATTGGAATCCATCTCCGGGGAAGGAAGTATGTCCGCGTGTTTTCATGTAATACGTAATTAAGTCTGCTAATTTTCATATAAATACGCATAAACTTACTGTCATATTGTAAAAAGCTAGCCATATACAGGGCCGGACACGCCTTTAGGGATTCAGGAGGTTGAGGCTCCCAGAACTTCTAGTCAATCGGCACATGAAGGCGGTAAGTTTGTCAACCTTTCGCCCCGGCCCCCTTTTCCCCCCCCCCCCCCCCCAGGAGATATCCGATATCCCTGGTACTCATTTCTGTCAGAGACTGAGTCGACCCCAGGACCATAGCGTGACCGGAAGGATTATGTCAATCAAAAATCCCAATGACAGCATCAGGAATCGAATCGAATTGTAGCGCAGTGTGTCAACCAGATATGCCACCGCGTAACCCCTCTTTCATATTACATCCTGTGGAGATACAAGTACTTAACATTCCTGTGTTCTTGCGTGTTTCTCGTATTTCACTTATTTATTTATTAGTCACACACAACAATGAACTCTGGGTATGTCCCACACCCGTACATTAAAGAATTTTATTACATTTATGTAACAAACCAACAAATGCACATCGACAAAATTTTTATCATATATTACTATTTACCAACATGTTTCGGTCGCTTCTGCGACCATCATCAGGATGTCATACAAGAATACGAACAATATACAAAAGGTGCATAAAAATGTATAATTAAAATATCGCTTAAGACTCGAAGCGATTTCCGCTACGATACACACCTTTACTTAACTAACAGTGTGTGTACCAACTATAAACTGATAGGAAGGAACAGAAACACGCCTAATTGTACCTGTTTTTAACGATAAAGTAATTTGACATTTTATGACCACACGGAGCGTTAAAAATATTAACCGTAACGTCGGGTGGTTTTAATTAGACATTTTGTGCAAATTTTTTATACTGTTTATATTCTTGTATGACACCCTGATGATGGTCGCAGTAGCAAGCGAAACATGTTGGTAAATAGTAATATCAGATAAACATATTTTAGTGACGTGCATTTGTCGATTTGTTACATACATACAGCAACAGACACTACAATATTTACTCTCCTATATCAAATAACTTCACACCGATTCCAAACGTGTGTACTGCTTCTACATCCCCTGAAACGGCCCACACGGTACAGGCTTAATGTAAAACGGGCGATTGTTTTGCGTTACTCAAAAGCAATTTGTACTTAACAAAATAATCCTCACCCTGAGTACACCCCACATAAAAGTAGCATGTACAATATTTGTTACACATGCTAACTACAGACAATATTGTTTTACGGTCATTACCTCGCAAGCCAAAGACTGCTTTACAACTCCTTGTGACTGAATGCACGCAGTAGTTTAAGCAGCTGGCACAAATGTGATAAGCATTATATGTAAAGTTACAGCTGTCACTTCCACGCCATGAAGGCGTAGAAGGAGTGGAGGTACAGCTCCAATCATTCTTCACATCGGCACTATGACGGAGGTCAGTGGTCAGTCTCACATCCCGGACCCTTTACCGCAATTAGAAGATGGTTACGAATCCTAATCGGGAGGTGGAAAGAACACCCGGTGCCCATTGAAGAGGAAGATAAGTGGGTCCCAGAATCGGTCTGAATATTTAATGCAGGGATTCGAACACCGGATCGTTCAGCCCCTAGTCGAACCACGATACCGACTGAGCTACCCCGTCTCCTAAAAGAAATTATAGTTCCTTACTTAATTCACGGTTAATTTATTGCCTAGTCTCTCCAATGCATTAATCGACTTACAAACCAAATTCTCTTTGGGATCGAAGCAGCGAAAAGAGTGTCCAGTCCAGCCCATCCCTGTAACCTTCCTATCATCACCACTTCTTCAGGACTTGGGAACCGTAAAAATGGCCTTATTGTGTCCTTGAAAACCAGGTGGTATTCCAACCAGACAGACAATATACATACAAAGTAACAGTGAGGAGCGTTCGCCTACCATTGTTGTAGTGCAAAAGCAATAAGTATTACATAGTATGAGTGTGTGTCTGTAGCCTTAGTTATCCAGCATGCAAAACGCATGCGCCGTATTATATTTCCATATGGGGCCCGTCCGGCTGTACCATATTTTTCTACATTATTTCATAAGAAGCACGATTTTTGGGAAAACGTTACTGAACATAAAACGTGTGTTTTGATTTTCTATACAAAGTTTGTATGAAATATCTTATTCAAACAAGAAGTAAGCGAGACATGTACATTGGTCTTCATGCAAAGTACTCGTTATTCTGGTCAGATTTTAATGAAACTTGAATTTTGAGATTTTCGAAAAATACTCACTAAT
>Ga0123352_10022463_pt1 | contig 10062 bp, 5 predicted proteins | sample TergutLab28metaG_FD_89700 | JGI IMG/M metagenome (GOLD analysis project Ga0123352, IMG submission 89700) | Labiotermes labralis P1 segment gut microbial communities from Petit-Saut dam, French Guiana - Lab288 P1 | ecosystem: Host-associated > Arthropoda: Insects > Digestive system > Gut ...
ACATTCAAAGTAAATATGAAAGTCCTAATGATAAGAAGTAGTCACAAAAATAGTAATAGTAAAAAGACAAAGTCAATTTTCCATCATTTTTGTCCTGGCCTCCCAGTATCGCTCACACTCTGTCCTATTGAGTAGTGCGGTACATTGCCCTAGGTGGTTTCTGTCCATGGGTTATATACATATACATATTTTTTGTAATTTTTAAGTGTCTGTATAATTGGTACAACCAGTGACGATAAGTAACTTGAGAGATAATCCAAAAATACAAACCCATGCACTTCCTAAATTAAACTTCAATATTCAGTCACACCGATCCTACACAAAAAGTAAAAATGACACTGATCAATGGGCCTGATGCATCTTTTTCCCCTCCGACATACATACAGAAGGGACGTAAACTAAATTCCTTCAAGATGTAACCAGCTCATCACCTCCTTTCTGCCACTGAACATTGGTTCAAGGAATTAATCATACCTATAAATTCACCCCCCCCCCCACCACACCAAAAGAAGACGAAATAAACAAGACGACGTTTTTGTCGCCTTCTTCCACCCAAGTCACAGCGAGAAGCGGAAAGTCACGGTGCTCCTTCTCTCCTAGGCGTGACAATATGAACGCTTCCCCAAATGTGTTGATCAACAAAAACGAGCTTCGAAGAGACGTCTCCACGTACAAGATAAGGCGCAGACAAAATGGAGCCACGGAGCGAAACACGTTCCACGTGCTATTTTGAATAGGTCATTCCTCTCGATTTAAGGCATTATACCGGCAGTTCTTCCATACAACATTTCTCTGCGATATAATTAATTGTTATAATTGGCTTCCGCTGTTCTTTGTTATTCTGGTTTGTTTCTATTACCAAACGTCGAGCTGTAACCTCTCAATTAAATTACGTGAAATGCAGTTGATGTTAAATCAACGTAGCATGTCCACAGTAATACATAGGCGTTACAAATTTTTCCCAAAAATCCATCCTAGCAGCACTAACACTAGATTAATCCAGCTAGGTGTTAAGCAACAACAGTGTCCATAGAAGCCTTCGCTTACTGCGCAAGGTCGGAAATTACTCCTACACAATTTCAAAAAAGTTGCTCTCATGCTACAGAACATGCAAGTATTACGGGTAAGTTTATCGGATGCTCCAAATTAAAAACTAGTACCTTCTGACAGATGTGTGTTGTTTATTACGGAATATTTTTCATTTAACGTAAAAAAAAGAAAAGAAAATACTAAATACTCAACAAGGCACATTACGTGTTCGGTGTCATATAAGCCAGAAGTCTCAATCACCTGGCATGCCTATCAGTTGCGATTCTGTTTTAGCTTATGAAACAAACATTTTCAAGGGAATTCCTTCCTGCGGCATATTTCAAATGATCTGAGATGAATCTGTCCAGTGTTCTGTGTATGACCGGTGTACAGCATTTGAGCTGTTAAAGTGAGTGTCAAGCAAACTAGGAACACAGTCAGACCTGAAAAGCTAACAGCAGTCGGTTTATTACGAATTTTCCAGCTTTCATTACCGTATTCACTACCAACCGCCATTGCATTCTACAAGTGTCACACAGACTTACTACAAATAACTGGAGTACTCTAATGTGCACAGACTTTGTTGCAAGTACTAACCCCGATCTTCGGTGTGCACCGTTCAACGACCGGTGTTTGAATTTTAAATAATTCCAAATTAAAAGCGTCTCAAGTATTCCTAAAGCAAGCTGACACTCAGCGTTGTCGTTTAGTCATCGTTTCCAGCTCCGTTATATAAAGGGGTGCACAATTTTACAAGAAACTAGGAATCACCTCAAAATTCTAGGCACCAGAGCCCGGGATTTGTGCACCCCTGGATACACAGATTTTTCATACCATAACTTTAAAAACCCTTGATAAGTGGGTCCCTGTCACCACGGCATGGCGCGTCCTCAGGTTGCCGATGGAGGAACGGCCTCCAGTATGGAGGGTAGCTGCGAATATATTAAATAAACAATCACGGACATCCGATAAGGGGTGGTCCTCCAGCTTGGGGGTGGGCCAGGTGCTAACAACTCCTCACCGTACAAACGTATCTTGTTACGAAATGTTCACAAAGAAAGCCTCGGACCTAGACTAATACTTCGGCTCAGGATAGGGACAGGTGGCGGGCACTTGTGAATGCGGGAACGAACCTTCGGGTTCCATAAAATGCGGGCAATTTCTTGACTAGCTGAAAACTGGTTGGCTTCTCAATAACGACTCTGCGTATTTTATATTTTAATATATAGATTTTAAACCATATATTTTAAAACTGAGTATCTTCCATTTGTGAGCTGCTTTCAAACCTATTGTACAGTGGTGCTGATAAGTCCTTAGCCCGACCAGGGAAGAAATAAGCTAATGTTTCTGTCAGAATGGCGTGAATTTCCTTCGGCGCCTTGCCTTGCATGAAAAAAAAAACATGACAGCTTGCGTCTCGATGTTGTTGAAATCGCGCACGTCCCTGACATGCTTCTGAGCTTGTTTCCTTTCTAGACGGGCTGACTTACCAACAACCCGGTAATATATCCATTATAATTCACCTCCCCAAGGACGGCCACAAGAATAGCCGAAACATTTAGGAGGCATGCTATGTACCTAATATAAGATAATCTGAAACGTTTATGTGCATTTGTTGGGTTCGTTACCGTAACTAATCAGCTTAACGCATGGTTATGGATTACTTAAAATTAGTTTGTTTATAATTACCAAGTGTCAACCGAGGCCACACATTCGCATCCTCCAACATGGGCGAGTATTGTTGTTTGTTGGCTAATTAAGCTAACATTTGTTAATATGATAGGTCAATATAAGAAGAAATTCTATGTAGAGTCATACTCGGTATAGACGTTGCTATGTGTGACTTGCGACAATTTGGACAATTACTACCAGATGCCTTGCACATAAAGTCGTATTGAGTTTGTCGTGTCTACTGCTGTGCATGTATATCAGACACGCTGTACTATCAAGCGTACTCCAAAGTCCCATTCCGCAGAGGATACAAAATACGGATTGGTGTATTACTGTTATTTTCATGCTACTGTACAACAAAGCAGATCTGGTGACATGTTGGCGGGTATCGTATAGGAGCGGCGGAGTAGGCCAACACAGGACCTCCTGTCGCATGTCTGTAGAAACGTAAGCGGTCTAAACTGAAAAAAGGACTTAATTTTTATTTAAATAAATGACCCCTGCAGATTTGAACGAAAACTACTGCACAAAACTACATGTTAATCATGACTACACACACACAGCAAAGCGAAACTCATCAACCGCCCGACAGGGCTCATACACACATTGAGTACTAACAAGCAGTCTGCCCACAAATATGTTAATACTGCCTTAAAACAATACTTGAATATGTTTTATATGTATGTATGTCGGTTTCGAAACGTTGTTCTACGTTGTCTGACACCTAGACTCCACTGCTTCCTATCTTCCCACTGGCCTTCATTTAGGTTTCTTTCGTTCATGGCCTTCCTTATACCTTCCATCCAATTTTTCTTCGGTCTTCCTCGTACTCTCTCTTGTTTCGGCATCCACTTCAATGTTATTTTGGGTAATCTTCCTTCTGCCATTCTTTGGACATGGTCGTACCAAGTAAGTTGGTTTATATACACACAAATAAATACATCAGCCATCAAAGTAATAACATAGAGTCTGGGCCACACTTACTTCGCGGAGCTATCAGACAACACAGCACTTTATAAATTTAATATTCTCTGGTATTAACGCTACGGAATTGTAACTGCAAAAATTAACTAGCAAAATGAATGAGGACAAGCACTTTACAGAATAAACTACAAGAACAGCCGCAGAAAAAAAAATTATACAGACGAGGTAGATAAGATGAATGTGGGCTATAATTAACCGCCTACAAAACAAGCTTTGAAAGGAACAAGACATAATAATTAAAAACACCAACTCTTTGGTCATCTCTTGCTGAGAAGAATTAAAAACGATTCCTACGACTGTGCAAAACTGGGCACTGAACAAGCAAGAACGTGGGAACAGCGTTGCCTTCAGTGGTTAATCTCAAAGAAAGCCACTCAAAATGGAACTCCACGGGCCTGCAATGTTGGTTGTTTCTAAATGCCAAGAACACGTAATGAAAAGCTATCTTGCTATCTATTTGAACAATACTTTAAGTGAATCTTGTTCCTGCTACACCAATTTATAACTTTCTTAATCAATTTTACAAGTTACTTCAAATGTAATGTCTGAGTCTGCAGCAAATACTTGAAAGAAACTTTCCGTCATGCAAGTGGATGTACATGAGTAACACTTAAACCTCCAAGACGCAAACAAGCATCAAGCGAGGACATGTTTGGATAAGGAATGCCTTCCTATTTAAAAAGTTCACGCACATTTTACGTTCTTTATATCAAACTGAATAGTTCTGTCTGAAAGGAAAATGCTGAAGAGTCAGAATACGCTGCAATATGCACGTAAGATTTTTCTCATTACGGTCTTGTCGAGATACGGTGCTGTGTATTTCGGTAGATATACACATTGGCATTTCGTTCAGCACCCTGGCGACAGAGGGAGCATGTTCCTCTCAAAACCTGACGCCCACCTACCAAACTACACGGCATCAATGGCCATAAGACCGTGATCTGAATACTCTCGTCCACGACAGCATCCAGTCTTATTAATTACTCCTGTTAAGGGTTAGAGTGCCAGGAATATTCTCAAGCAGTATGAAATATTTTATTTCCATGGTTCTTATACCTAGTTATATTACAGACTACATGGACTGTTCGTTGAAATTTAACAGGTAATCATTTCGTATCTTCATCCTTCATCTCTTGTCTTTCATGCCTTCACCCCCTGCGTATCTTTATCTCGTTTCCTCCTTTCTCCCATAAAACAGTCAACTGAGTTGCATCTTTCACCCTCAGATGGCGCAGTTTTGCGTACAGGGGCGTCATCCACGTGAAACTTCGTACTACAGGTAGAAAGTCACAATAAGCACACAGAAGGTAACTTGATACTTGCCCAAAACAGACTTTTCAAAAAGGCACAAGTCGAACTAGGCCTTCCGTTTATTTCTTTATTTTTTAATTTTCTCTTTCTTTCTTTCTTACTTTCTTCCCACTTCAGTCGTTATTTTATCCTTCATCCTATTTTAACGTGCTTCTAAAAATTTGTTAGTCGATCCCAGTGGTCTTGCGGTCTAACCCATAGGTCTGCAGCGGCTCGATTGCTGGGGTCGCGGGTTCGAAACCCAATATGGGCATGGATGTTCTTCTGTTGCGTTTTTTTTTGTGTGTTGTGTAGGTAGCGGTCTCCGTGACGAACTGATAACTCGATCAGAGGAGTCCTGCCACGTGCGTATGAGTGTGTGTTTAACTGTGTGATCTAGAAACCTCAACAGTGAAGCGGCTTAAGCCGGAGTTGGGCCGTTACGCCACAAAAAAAAACAGAAAAGATATGTCAGAGCAAGCAAATTCAAATCAGGTTCAACTCGCACTAATCCTCTCAAGGAGTCCGGTTTTTCTTTCTCATTTCTTTCTTTTTTTCTTTCTTTCTTTCTTTCTTTGGTCCCGTTAGTCCCGGACGACAAAAACTACATTTTTTTTTCAATACGCCTTATTCTACTCGCTACAGCGCGACCTCTCAAATAGGGCATAATTTGACCTCCTTTCATTCAACTTCAACACATCGTTCTAAGAGATACGAACCTTGTGGCTTGACCCCATTCCCTTGGACCGAATTTGACTATGTTTGGTACAGCACATCACGTAACGATCTTATACTTGCCAAAATGTCTAGCTCTTATCTTCACTTTCTGCTAAGTTATGACTGTCACAGACAGATAGACAGACACAACGACATCTACCTTTATGATACCGACATACCGGAGGAAGAACTGTTCAGGCCGCAGGAATGAGAAATCACCAATCACGGCTGTGCCACATAGGCAATACATGCTACGATGTAGATAATGCATCTCTTGGTTGCCATTTTGAGTCACAGCTGATATTAATCCAGGCACAATGAACCAAAAAAATACAGCAACTATACGATATGCAAGAAATAACGCACAAATTCATTTTTTCTTTCGGTAATTTCCACCAAGGATACAAAATCACAGCCTTCACAATAACGGTTAGCACTCTTTACCCAGAGGTGCACAAAGCCCGGGCGCCTGGTCGCCCGGGCAATTAAATTTTGTATGGTGGCACCAAATCTTTTTGGATCCTAAGTATGGAACTTGCTTAATGTACCCAAGTTTGCGCCTACAATTTTGAAGAGGCTCATAGAGTTTTGAAAATATGTGTACCCCTGTTTTTACCGAATGGAAAAATTGAAAACTTTCGATACTGCGGCAATTTACGCAGGACATTAAATATGTATTTCCTGTTTCAGTGTGTGAGCCTGGTAAACTTCCGGACAACCATTCTGAAAACATTCATAATTCTGTCAAGTGCCACCCCATGAAGTGTACACATAAATACATCACACGCTCTGCTTTTCCCCATACTTCCTACAGTAAATGTGATGTGTATGTCTGATCATTGGTGATTAAAAAAATAAACACGATGACGATAGTTGGGTGTCAGGTTAATTAAACAAACATGAAATATTTCATTTACTTTGACAGATTACAGGGAAATATGAAGCCGCCTCTGTAACCTGACTCGCAGCGTGCGATATATAGGTTCTATGACCGACACGAACATCAAGTGTATTCTGGCGTCGAAATATTAAATTTAGAACTGAATACTAATGTAAATTATTACGAACACAGTTTTGGACACAAACAATATCACACATGAATTAGCAATTTAAGTCTGCTACAGCATTCAGGCATTGGTTATCATATACACAATGCCAGAGGCAGGCACAAAAATAAAATAAACAATATCTGTGTAAAAACAAGGAATAACCTCGGTAAGAAAGCTATCCAACTCCCACACCAAACACGCATAGAGCATCGCGAGATTTCAGGCTTATGCCGCCATGAGGTTGAGATCTTCGCTCTCCCGGGACGTTACACTGTGTAGGTTGAAGGTGCTCACCTACGTTTCGGGAAAGCCTTCATCTTAAAGGGCCAAGCAGTCTTCTTCTAGGACTTATTGACCCGAATCGTAGGCAACAAACCACCACTCTAAGCCACGTAATATCCCAGAAGAGCGAAGGCCCGTTGTTAGAGAATCGTTGATATAAAGTAACTCGTATGTTTATTCACTTACACAAGGACTAATGGAAAATCCCAATTTACCTTTCAATACACAAAATTTAAAATTCGTTAGCTTCCAACTGTTATATATATATAAACAGTAACTTATATATATATATTACTTTTTTCCTAGTACATACATAGGCTCACTGAACATGAATGACCTGTGTGAATCCAAGCAGCTCTAAAATAACTTCCACCTTGGCACACATAAATGTTAGAAAATAATTTAATTTGGTTCCAACACATGACAGAATAACTATATGACGTAACTAAGTAAGTAAGTAAGTAACAAGTCAGGCCACGTGCCTGAGCGCCACCTCATATTCAGTTTCACATCACCACACCTTCTTCTCGAAGATTAACAGTTCTGATGATTCTAATTACCTCCAAGATCAACATATCGAATCTATGCGCCAGATGTCACTTCCTTGCCTTCCTCTTCCCCCCCCCCCCCCCCCCCCCCCCCCCCGTTTGCCTACACCTTCCCTTCGCGTGAATGTTATCAGTGATGATCACGTGATACACTTGGGTAGTGGAAAGCGCTTGGGGTTTGTTAGCGTATGCCAGAGGTGATGGAGGGTAATGGCACAGTAGCCAGAGGAAGAAAAGGCCTGGATGTTATCAGCCGTACCGTCCTTCAGTTTTCTTTCCGTGGGTCAAGTGTAGGGCAAAATTCTGCGTAGCAGAGCTGTGAAGCTGCAGCTTCAGTACATTGGACTGACAGTCAATTGAAACAGCTAACCTATCCTATTGCATCTGTTGATAAGCGACAACTGCTAAGAAGAAGTTAAACACACAATACAGTATCAATTCCTGCTTAAAACCAACAATTTGCACAATACACTTGAAAAATTAAAATCACATTTTGAGTTTCACATTAACCTTTTGTTGCCGGAATTATTTTTTTTTAATTTTAGCACACCCTGTATATAAAATGTGAATAATACAGGAACCAAATACGTTAGAATTATGAAACAAACTGCATTTTGAAGATAATAAAACGGAGAGTATACACCATGTTTAAAATATTCGGTACCTATATTTGTTGAATAAATATATAAAATGCAACTTAGGAGGTTAGCGGTCTATTAGAGTGAGCATACCAAACAGGGTGAGGCTGGCTGGGCATGTGGCACCCACAATGAAGACGAGAGATACGTAAAGAATAACAGGAGTAAAATTTTAAGAAAGAGCAAAATAGGATGGAATTATAATATTAAAATAAATCTTAATCAAAAATCTTCGGAGAGTGAACTGAATTCATGTGACGCAGATCAGAGTCCATTGGCGGGCTGTTGTGTACAAGGAAATGAACAGTAATTTGTAAGCAACACGCGGTAAAATTCTGTCCTGCTCCATGGAGTCAGTTATGTACATTCGTAGCGTCCGGAAGGAGCAGCAGCTATGCGTTCATGACGATTGACTTCTTTGGCAAAACAAGATTAGTCCATTCCGCAGTCTGCCTCGAGACAGGCCCACGGCCTCTTCCTAAACCATTTTTCCACACAGCGTGATCTATTGCTCCCTCTTTCGAGTTCCAGTATACTCTTTTTCCTTAAGGTTATTCAGTAGCCGATTACGTCTTCCTCGTCTTCCCCTCACTTCTATCCTTTCCCCTATCTTTCCTTCAATAACTTGTTTCAGAAGGCAGTTCCTACATAAGATGTGACCAATCCAACTCGCCTTCCTTCTTTTTTTTATTTTTGTATGCAAGATGTTCTTCTCCTCTCCTCTCCGACTCTTTGTAATGCTCCTGTATTTCTCACACGATCGGTCCAACTGATCTACTCCGTCCTTCTCCACCACCACAATTCAACACTCTCCAAGTTATTTCTGATCTACTTTACGAAGTATCCAATTTTCAGCACAACTTAATGCTGTACTCCAAATGTACAACTTCACTAGTTTATTCCTTAACTTTATGTCCAATTTGCTGATGAAAAGAATCTTCTTCTTGTTGAATTCTCAGTGCTGCTAGAAACGGCAACAATGCCGCACTGCTTCGTACTGTTACAATTTCTCTGGTCACCCAAATCAGAAAATTTATCCAAGCAGATGGAGGAAACTTCGAACAGTTCGCTTGACTGTTGAACGGCATATCTGTACCTGTATATTTAACAGCATATCTCAATAAATGCACAATGCTCCTCTTTCCTTTCTAATTTATGTACTACACTTTAAAAGCTCGCAACTCCTGAACCGTTGCGAACTGGACCCACTTGTATAAGACGTTTTGACTAAGCATCAGCTCTGGAATTAAATCCCGAAATATTGGCCTTAACTCCTGGGACACCCTGTATATGCCACACCAATGAAACCAATAATATAGATTTATAATGTAACAGTTAAAAGAACACGTGTTTGTCAACGAGATGCCCCAAGTAGTCTTCAGTTCACAGCGTTTCTACCTTCGCATCTTCCTTCATCAGGATTCCATTCAATTTACTGTAGCCTACTGTTGAGCAACTTGACTGCAGGCTGGGTTTAAACTTTAGAGTTGAAGAATAAAAGATCAACTTGATGTCACTTGTTATTTTATTTCACTTCTTATGTGCCCAGCATGTTTCGGACATTAATATGTCCATCATCAGGAGCCTGCGACTATTCTGTTGAATTACCACATTGGTCGTATTGTTCTTGGTTCGATGTGTGTTGGAGTTTCGGTGTGGTTGGGTTGGAGTGGTATCTGTGTTGCAGGCTGAAATCTGCAACACGGATACCACTCCAACTCAGCCACACCGGCTTCAGCTTGCAACACGGATACCACTCCAACCCAACCACACCGGCTTCAGCCTGCAACACGGATACCACTCCAACCCAACCACACCGGCTTCAGCCTGCAACACGGATACCACTCCAACCCA
>Ga0123352_10022466_pt1 | contig 10062 bp, 6 predicted proteins | sample TergutLab28metaG_FD_89700 | JGI IMG/M metagenome (GOLD analysis project Ga0123352, IMG submission 89700) | Labiotermes labralis P1 segment gut microbial communities from Petit-Saut dam, French Guiana - Lab288 P1 | ecosystem: Host-associated > Arthropoda: Insects > Digestive system > Gut ...
CAGTTGGGGGTTCAAGTGGGGGAAATTAAAAGGGGAAAGGAAGGTTGTATTTCCGTCCCCTCCCCCCCCCCCCCCCCCCACCCCCCGCCCAGGAGTGGTTGAGGAGGTTTGCCCCAGTCGCTGTCCACTCGGAACCGATGTAAAAACGGGACTGTCCACACAAAACATTACAATCCACTACGTCACAAAAATTGATGTGGAATGCAGAATGGGTCTCAGCACACTTCTTAGGAATGTACACACATTTACGATAGCACTTCAATAAACTGTACTTCACGTCTGAATGTATTTGGGACGATGGCGATTCAAGTCTAGTCCGGTGCACAGATATTTGTATTTCATAGTCGGATGGCTGTGGTTTCATCGGTTCCTACAAACATCACTGACAGATAATAAATAATGTACCTTTATATACCAGACCCTGCAGCATATTCCGCTCACTGAATGCAATACTTGCATAACTAAAAAATTGCCACTTGGAGTTAATATTACAATGAAGCTCAAAAATATAACTACATCCGAAAATACCGGCACACTTCTCAGTCAAAATGTAGCCCGCCAGATGTCATTACTGCCGGATTTAATTATGAATTATATTTTTTTAGCTCAATCGTAGTATCAACTGCAAATGAGTAATTTTTGGATTGTGCCACAGTTGCATTCAGTGAGCGATATAGTATCTCCCGGGGAAAGGGTGCGGGTTCTTTCATGCGAAATCAGTCAGAACACAAGACAGAGAAACACACGGGGTAATTCGTATCGCGATCAAGCGTGCTGGCAATGAGACCACACGGATCAATACAATCGATGATAACTTCATATAAACAAGTGCACAACCTGGTAGCAAACGTGTGACAGTTTTACGCAGTTGTGGTAGAGAAAGGAAACTCAATGCAGACTGTGTAATTTCTTGTTTCATTTGGCAAACATATCCACAGGCGGATTCGCGACGCCGCCAAAGCGGATCCTACAGTTGGCAGCGCATCTCTCCCTACTTAGCACTCCTAAGCTAAGTGCAAGCGATGTGAGTTAGTGAACTTCAGGGGACATTCCGAAGGCCGACCACGTGATCTTAATGGGACCTGTTGCCCGCACATCTTTCAAGTCTGTCCGCGTAACTGTATACCCTAACACAGAAAGGCACCGCACACTCAGACATGTAGTTCGGGACGATGCTGTTAACATAAAACTGGACTCTAGAAAGTGTTGGTCTTCGTCTTTAACTGGGAAACTGGGTTGTGACTAATCCAGTATGTGGATTATTCGGATTTCGATTACAGGCAGGGAAAAGGGATTTTTTTCTCTTCTCCAAAACATCCAGACGGGAGTAAAGCAGTCGGGGCGTGAAGATGACCACACTCGCTTACATCTGATACCGAGGTAAAGAATACCTCTATGCCCCCTAAATGTCCTCATGGCGTGGACAGGGGCAAATGCGCTTTTTTACTTTATTGTTTAAATGAAGTTCCTTCTTAAGACGGAGCGAAGTGTGATCCCCGTTGTATGTGACTCGCTGAAAGAGCATTAACTGCCCCAACCGACAGAAATTGGTTGCAGCACACAAACAATGCCCCGTAATAATTACCGAGATACTAAAAAAACTACAGACCAACAGGCAGAAGAAACCAAAGGAGACCATTACAGGGATTTCTAGATGCGTGAGAACGGAACGGGTCAAAAAGTGACCCAATTCCATTTTGGCTAGATGATGATGATGACGATGACCGAATACTTCGTGGTTGATGTATGAAGGGCCGAAACAACAAACGGTTACAAAAAAAAAAAGCACGAATTTGAAACTTCCAATATTGCACTCCTTGGGACTACCACATACGTGAGAACCTGATGAGCAATACACACGGCACGAGCGCAATAAATAACAAAAGCGTATAAAATTTTGGTCGGAATATGGAGAAAACATACCACTCTTTAGATGGGCAGATACGACATGATTGTAAAATAGTGATACATGCCTGTATACGCTAGATTTATCAGAATCAGGACAGGACAAGCGGAGAGCTACTATGAATACGGGAATGAACCCTCATATCCCATAAAGTGTAGGAAATTTCGTGACCATTAGAGCGACATCATGAGGTTCTCAAACAAGACTGCTACGGCACTGTAATGATCACAGCCGGGAAGTCGCTGCAGCTCGTTTAAAGGCTGCAGGAACCCTCAGAATGAGAAACGTTTATTCCTCTTCATAACACTCATTAACGATCTGAATTCCACTATCTCTTAAGGAATTACAATTCGAACCGGGAACCTTTTGTAAATCTGCGAGCTGAACAATTTTGTAAATCTGCGAGCTGAACAATCTAAATGCAACTTCGACTGCGACATACAGTATAAGGCACCTACACTGCACGTGAAGTTAGTCTCGATTGCGCGTCGGCATCAGTAGAAATACGTGACAGCTGGCACTAAATGATGGTACAGCTCGAACTGTTTAGCTGGCACAGATGCTGCGGAGTGACTCTTAACCTATTTTACGCATATGCTGCATCTTGTTGCCGCTTGGAGCAGATTTATTGCCGAAGCTGCAACACGAAAATCTTGGCCATCAGATTGTAACAACCAACAATAAATCAACCATGAACATTTTTGTCCAGTAAAGATGGTGTCGATTTGTTTAGTCAGGCATGAAGAATCATTCTAGCATGAAAATAACTTCTCTGTGTAAACGCGGTTTTATATTACCGAACCGAGGGGCAAAGGGAGAGTAATTCGAAAGTAATCCATGAAATTGAAACTCAAAGTTACGTCTCCCAAACACTATAAGTCCACTCAAGTCAGGTTCTGAATCTTTCCCATTGTCACGCCTTCGGGAAAGACTCTGCCATACATTCTGAGCGCACGAAAGTTAACACACGTGCAGTCTTACAACCATGTCCTCAACACGCATTCAGAGTTTAGTCCTTACGTACACGAAAATTTCCTGGTAATACACCTGTTTATACATTTCAAGAAAACCCGTTTATAAAAAAATATAAAGATTAAATTCGGGAAATGTTTGCCACTGTGTCAGTTCAGATTGTCTGCCGCCTGTTATCAAGAGCCTTAAGAGACCAAAATAAACATTAAAAACCATCATTTTTTGTGTCCTTTCATGTACAAAACGTTGCATCTCGCAATAAGAGACGAAGACAGACTGAGGATTTTTGAGAACAGGGATCTGAGGAGGAAGATAACAACGGAAAGGATCTTCATAATTTGTTGTTCTTGCCAAATGTGACGACGAACTCGGTTATCAGACTGGCGAAGCCATGTATCTTGCGTGGGAAAGATAAATGCATACAAAGTTCAGACCGGAAAACCTGAAGTAAAGAAACCACTTTGCAATCCCAGGCGCACACTGAAGGACAATAGTAAATTGGATTATATTTAACATTCATAGGTCCATGCATCGCTAATATACTCGCAGAGTACAACCAACAAGATGCAACGTTTCACAATTTACTTATTTCTGTAAGACGCTCTACATTTTTCAGACGGTTTTTCCATCCATCATCAGGAGCTCAAAACTACACATACAGCGTCAGGTATTTGTCAGACCAATACCTGACGCTGTATGTGCAATTTTGAGCTCCTGATGATTGATGGAAAAACCTTCTGAAACATACAGAGCGTCTTACAGAAATAGGTAAATCGTAAAACACTGCCTCTTGTTGATTAAAGTCTGCGAATAAATTGGATTATACGTAGGAAGTAGCGGTCTTGTAAACACAGTAATGAACATTCGAGTTCTACAGAATGAGGAAATATTCTTGACTCTGCCACATGGAGGTGCACACAGTGGTTAACTGGTTTGTTGGATTCTAGTTGCAGACATGAAAAAATAAGCCACTTCATCAACTCGGGATGAAACGTGGCAACTGGGGCTCGAGAAGTATCAGAAAGCTGGGAATAATCTTGGTTAAAGAATATTCATTTCTCCTAAAATACGTCACAACTGCCAGAATTATTGCCTATGGACTAGCCTAGCAGGAAGGGAGAGGGAGAAATACGCCCAGACAGTTCACGTCCGACAACAAATCCCTTCTTTCTTCAGAAGACTCAAGGTCACAACACAATGATCGCAGCGGTATATCATGCAACAGCAGTGAAACATATATAGCGTGCTTACTATTTCACACACAGTCTAGCCTAATAACTTCCAAACCAACGGACGGACCTTCACGAAACTTGCAAGGAACATCGTACACAATTACATCGACAAATCTCTTAGCTTTTTTATTTTCTGACATCACTAACACACACATGGCGATCATGCACAACTCTGCAGTTGTGAATAATCGTCGGCGGGGGGCGAGAATTTCCGCACTCTCTAGACCGGCCTGGGGCCCACCCAGTCTACGGGTCAATCCCGGGTGTAAAGCGGCCGGGACGTGACGCTGACCACCCACTCCCCATATAGCACCGATGTTATGGAGTACAGCTATACCTCTACTCCCCATCTGGGCCTTCGTGGCCTGTTTTAGGGTGAATTTATTTTAACTTTCTGCAGTGGGACAATCACAACCGCTTCTACCCGTTTGGTGTTGATAATTACTTAACCACTGAAATTCGACATGAAAGACCGTTCATTTGTCTAACAGCACTACAAGCATGGTGACAATACGAAAATCTGATACAACTGTATGTGGCAAATTTCACGTCAGTATTCTCGATACTGGAAACCATGGGCAGATACGGATAACCAGACAGCAAGCCGCTGAATTTCATCTCACAGACGGGAGCACCTAGAGTAAATCATGCGATGGTTGGGTTCTTCTCCAGCTTTTACTGTCAGCGGAACTTTGATGTCTGGAGGAAACAGTGCAGACACCAGAACAACCAACATTACGCCCACCACTATGTCTCATTCCAGGAAGTAGACGATAACAGTTTTATCAGCAACAGCTTGTTGCATAGCGTATTATCTCCAACATTTACATTCAGGTGTATAAACAGTTTGTCTTTCATGTTTGCTTAGGCCACAATCTTCCGGGTCGCGGAAATTGGCTAAGCAAGCACTCACAACTTCTGTATCCAATCACGAAAGCCTGTAACTACGTGCAAATCGTCAATAATTCTACACAAACCAACGGCTACATACTTATTCACATCCACCTCAACAGCATTAATTAATGTATTAATGTAGGTCCATTCTCCATGCATTCTACAATTCCTATCTGATACCCAACAATTTACCTAATTCCACGGAGTGATACAGCATTGTTCTACTAAAGAGTTACATCAAGTTAACACGCTCACACCCTATTTCTTTAAAGTTCATCTTAAAAATACGCTTCAGTCTATGGCGACGCATCCCGTGAGTAATACACTATAAGTAAGTTATACACATGTCTTTAAATGACAGCCCTAAGTAGGCATTAATGCTCAGCAAGCTGAAACACTCCAGATACAGTTTTGGGGCAAAAAAATTCAGAAATTAGTACAGGCCTGTGTGATAAACATAAAGTGCCTAAGCAGTCTTCAGTGGTTTGGTCAGCAAAGGAAATTCTCCAGTGACAGCCCAGAAACAATATCCCTGTACATACATATGGAATGTGTAAGTCTGGTACCAAAACCACACACACAAACAATCACACTCACAAATCAGCCCAAATCTAACTCAACCTTTATAAGCAGGGCTTCAAAATACAACTTAAACTCAGTTTGAAAACTGCCACCTAACAAACAACACGCTGCTCTTCAACCTGATATTTACATCTGGGCACATATTTGTTAGACCCTGCTCACGAAATGTATCAAAACTCCCTGAGGACGGCCCCTTGAGAGCTGAAACACGTAGGAGTGCGAATAAAGTTATATATATGTCTGTGTGTGTGTGTGTGTGCATTATTCGATCTCTCGAATTTTTAGGTAAAATAATTCAATCCAGTTGTAAGTAGCCTTACAGTCCAGGCTCTATACAGATGCTGGTATTCCGGTAAAAAATAGCCTGCTTCATTCAGCACCGCACCAATATCAACAACAAAAACAGCACAATTTAGTCATTAAAGTTTAAGTATATACAGGGAAATACCAGTCTCCATTAACTGTCCAACGGCAAGAAAGACTTCAGCTGCTGTGTTCACTTTTTTTTCTCCTATACTGACGTAAAGCGGAAATTTGCTTTTCTTTCGCAATGTAAGGTACACCACACTCCAGAAATGTCCGGCTGCCCCCGAACTCTCGGCCGATAAGTTCTAAAATCGTTCTCAATCTTCTTCTTCAAGGCTATGATTTCCACCAGCAAACTAACAGCTAAAAACAAGAAAACACCACTACAACTTTCTTTTGTTCCCGTTTCTCTGTTGCTGCAGCACGAAAGAAAGAACACCTGCTAACGATTGCAACACGCCAGTTTTATTGCAAGAAACGGCCGAAAGAAAATGAAAATTATTTATACCATTACATCACATGAGAAAATTTATACCTTCCCGCATGAAATTACAAACGTTTACCTTGGCAGGAAGCAAGGTATGTAGCAATTTTACATCGCCCGAGAAATTTTATAACGATTATATAATGGAGAACCAGACGGACAGTTTAGACCTTCAGGCCCCTGCGCTCCGCTCGACAACTCGGAATGCTCGACATAAAAATACAGCAACCGTGGGTCGAACCTGCTATCATGCAAATCGGGTAACCGTCAATACGCGTTCTGATAACTCGATTGAACCCGTTTTGGTGCTGGCAAGTCAAATACTGCAGACACTAGTCACAGCTGCTAATCATAGGCTAATGTTGTATTTATCGGTCTGATGGGCACATCTGATGTGAGGGCATGATGTTCTGTACTGGTACTTCATTCGGCGTTTACCAAACGAATTTCATGGCACAGCCCCTCTCGAGAAACTCATAATCTCACAGCTGATTCCAAATTTCCCGCAAATTATGGTATCTAATAGTTCATTCGCGTATTTATAAACGCAACCGGTCCATGCCCTGAACCAAAATGACCGCTGACGTCACTCTACACAGTCACGATCCAAATGAAATATTATGCTGTGGGGTTTACCCACGCAACTTGAAAAGCTTCGGCCCATGATACACCTCGCCACAGGGCACAAACATAAGTAATTAACAGACCTTAAGACCAACCAAGAGCTACAATTCACAGCAGATGTTCCAAATGTTGTGCTCTGCATGCTTCCGTCATGTCGGCCACACACTTAGTCCCAGCGCTATCAATCTAAGCGCACTTCAACCATCCATTGCAGTCTCTCACACCTCACGCTACTTCCTAATGGATGACGTCCCGCACGAAGGGAAGGTTTCACAGCACAACATACTTCCAAACAGTGTAACTTCAATCAGTATTATGCTACAGTATACAACAGTTTGGACCTCACACCGTCTCATTCTTGGTCTTTCCAAGGTCCCCCATCACTTCTCATTAGTTTCATTGTGCTCTTGGCAGTACAAAATTCACTCCAGTCCAAAAAATAGGAACCTATTTTGATACTGAAAGCTTATACACTTGTACTCCGCTTGCATATTTTTCGAGTAATCTATCCTTGATCACTCTTAATAACCCGATTTCATACCATCGTATTTTCTTTTCTTTCTCCGTGCTGACAGTGTTGTTTCATTAATCATTATACACATCAAGCAGTTGCTATATCGTCACACACAATTTACAGACCGTCGAGAATTTATGTACCTATGACAATATCAACAAACACGAACTCAAGTATCAAAATGACGTATAAAGATTCCTGAGCTCTGTCACACAGGTTATTCTAAAGCATATGTCAGCACAGTGGAGATGAAGGTCAACATGAGAAATAAAATTTCAGACTTGTGTTTTGTAATTCTGCAATGACATTTAATGCACAAAGAAAGCCTCAAGGCACTGACAGCCCTGTAAACAGTGACATATCTCTGTCAACTTGAGAAAAAGGTAACTTTAACGCCAACTCAATACGGTATATTATCCTGGTACCTTACCTTACGACAGTTCGGACTAAACGGTAATAATAACGATGAACAACCCCGATACCCCGAAGGGGTACTTGAATCACACACCTCAACTCCCTCACTAATACAGACGCCAAGGCCACAGACACTAGCTATACAGTAGATCGCTCCACACACACATTAAACCGAACGAATACTGCAGACTTATTCCGTGTCATTCCATTACATTACAGCAAGACAACACACAACACCAAAATCAATTTCGATTACTCAGAATGCTATCCTCTGCACAATGCCACCTCACAATACTTCAGAGCTTGCTGTGAAACGCGAGTCTGTGCGAAGCTGCAGCAGCGCCAGCTACACTGGTACGAGATAGGGGGAGTGCAGAGAGAACCACTGGTTGCCATAGAGACGACCCCCTTTCCCGGGTCTCCCAGTGGGCGGAGCCCGGCACGACCATATAGATAATGTTGCACTCCTTCAGACCTTCTGTTGAGTCATGCCCGGCACTAATTGATGAAGGCTGACGGAGGGGTAAACGAAAGGAAGGGGATTCACGGAAAAATTATATATATATATATATATAAAATTAAAAAAAAAAAAGACCAAGCATCATCTTCCCAACGATTTCGCCTTCCATTACTTTCACAAGTTTACGATCCAGCAGGAAGAAAATCCAAGCCACAATTATAAATGCCTCCCAACATTTCACGACTGTTTGTCACGAAAAGTGTGTTCGGTATACCCTTCGGAATTTTGGTATATCAAATTTCATCACCCACGATCAAATACAAAGGTTTCCAGTCAGTAAAGAACGTTCATAACTCTGATTACTCCAGTTTTTAGGGATAATGGAGTCGAAAGAGAAAACTGTTTTACTCAATGACGCTGAAAATTGATACATATGGCGTCGATGGTAGAAGAATACATTGAGGAAATGATACTGCCAGAGGTTAGCAGGCAGTTGGTTGGCAGCCGGCCTTCTCCCCACATGCGTCTGGGTTCGATTCCAGCTCGGCTCATGCAGATTTGTGGTGGATGAACTGGCACTTGAAGCTTTTTTCTCGGAGTACTTTTGATTTCCTCAGTCAGTACTATTTCACCGACGCCCTTACTCATGCATTGTCGCCGCTATATAATCTTCGTAACTGGCAGCGTCATTCAGCAACACTTTAAAACAGACAGGTCTACTGATAGGGGAAACCAGAAGGACTTGGAGCACACACGCTCTTCACCGCAAATACCAGGCGGCATCGAAACCAAGTCTCAAAAATGCGAGAAGAATGGAATGCGATATAGTAGGTCTGTTTGACCCTTGAAGATGGAACCGATATGATGCACCGAAACGTCGGCAACCGCGCACCAACAGCGAAGACCTCAATTACACCGCCGCGGAAGCCTCAAATCGCGTAAAGGACAAAACATTTCCTTAGTTGACGGTCGTCAGAGTCCTTAGAAAAATTATGGCGAACGGAAAATTAAATAGTATTCAGCATGGCCGCAGTCTGCATACTACACGCACCTCGAGGAAACTAACCCCAAACTGTACAGATTAGTCGTAATACCCTCCTAAGACAGCCGATTTGTCTCACTTCTCAAAATTAAATTTGTCTGGTATGGCACCTTTGCCGTAAAATCTGTCTACATATTGTATATGCCAACAGGACATCTCGTCTCGACAACAGAACCCCAACATAAAAGCCAGTACCAAAGTCCGCGACTGTATACTATTCTGATCCACTGTAACCGTCTTCACAGCATTACAATTTATGTCCCCAGCATCCATTTAACCTTACATAACCATCTGTTATATGCGAATTCTAGACCAACCAAAATACACACTTCTTTCCTCCGCAACTAAGAGGCATCACCAGTCCAAACAAAACTGCTTAATTTAGCTAAGCTATAAATTAATTACGCTAGTTAATTTTTTTGTTCATGGCGCAACAGCCCCTAGCATGCCAGGGCGTCCTCAAGATCGAGGCTTCACGATCACACTCGTATACACACCACACTGGGTAGGCCTCCTTTGGGCGAGTGTTCAGCCCGACGCAAAGACCTCTACTTGACAACACACAACACTGGCTAGAGACAATCAACCATGCCCCGGGCGGGATGCGAACCCAAAATCCCAGCAAGCCAGCG
>Ga0123352_10022468_pt1 | contig 10061 bp, 8 predicted proteins | sample TergutLab28metaG_FD_89700 | JGI IMG/M metagenome (GOLD analysis project Ga0123352, IMG submission 89700) | Labiotermes labralis P1 segment gut microbial communities from Petit-Saut dam, French Guiana - Lab288 P1 | ecosystem: Host-associated > Arthropoda: Insects > Digestive system > Gut ...
CCCCCCCCAACACAACATAAACTATTATTTATAGTTACCTGCAGCTAGGACAGCCATAAAGAGGCTGTACTCGTAACAAGTTAAAAAGGAAACTTATACAGCTACAATTTTTTCAGGTTGAGATATATATTTTGTATGTATAGTTATTGCTGTAAACATTTGCATTTTTTGTACTTGCCCGTATAATTAACATACTGTTAAGACTGATATCTCATCCTAACAAAATTACAGGTATAACATTTTATTTTCCATCTTGTTACCTGTTCAGCCCGAAGATGGCTACCTGACTAACCGAAACAATTAGCTGCTGGTATCTATATACAGTAGTATAAGCTGTGTTTGACGGATAGTAAGTTAGTTTTAACTGACTAAAGTTTAATTGGCGTTTTATTTTATTTTATTTATTTATTTATTGGGAATTCGCCTTTTTAAAAGCTTTATTAGATTAGATAAACATTGCAAATTTATTGCAGTATCCGATTTATTCAAATTTGTACCGTACTTTGGCACTCTGTGCCTGTAGTCTAAATGTGAAAATAAGAAGGCCTAATTGCATCACTGAAATTAAAAATAAATATGTTAGTTACCGGTAAGCTGAATATTTATTTTAATGTAATGTTATATTTAGTGGACCACGAAATACAACATTACAATGAATAATAGGAACATTTAGCTTTTCGGCCATATAAATGAATTGTCCTTCTCAGTTACGCAATTTTCGATCAGATGCCCAGGCAGTTAAGGTGATCTTAATTTCGGTCTTAGCAGGGCTACTAAGAAAAACGCCATAGTCCATTTCGTGATTGAAAAATACATTCTGTTTACTGGTATGTAGTGTGGTTTTGAGCGCTGTTCTACATATAGGTAACTTAAAGTTTGCTGTAAATCCTGCCGAAATTACAGTTTAATTCTTCGTGTTTGCTTCCGTCTTCCGTGTACAACCCTTCTTGTTCAAGTAGCTGGCACAGAACCTACTCCAAGACGACTTGCAGGTGGCCAATTGACTGTTTTATTTTTGCTTGCGTCCTTGATTCCACCCCGCCTTTTCACATAGCAACAAGGAACACACTCAGAGACAGCCTGCAGGTGGCCGCTAGGGGGCAGATGTGTCGTGATATATCATTTGCTGTTAAAGTGTGTAGTATTGGAAGGAAATAGAGCGATGAATGTAGTGACGAAGTGCAGGGATGAGTTAGTTTGAATTATAACGATGTGTAGTGTATTTATATACGTATTATTGGGGTGTTGTTGATTATTATTTCATGTTAATTTCTTGTTTGTGTTAGAATATACAACGTACATTCTTTCGGGCTGCAAACTACGCCATGATTTTACAATCTCACATGTGCAAGCCCATTGAACAGCCTCGTATTGCGTACTGACCAGCCATCTTCTTGCATCATTAATTATTGGTAGGGTAATGTAAATATGTATCGTCAAGTCTATTGAATTTAGTAAATTATTTTGATTAATTTCTTCGAATTTATCGTCGGCTCAGTTCGTTTCTTTAAGAGAGCTCGTGATGTCATCATGTCCGGAAGCAATAACGTACATATGGCGGACAGTGCAGTGTGTCTGTGATGTACTGTGTTAGGCTTTGTTTGTAAAATGTGCAGAGTACCTAATGTTATTTTGTTAATGGTGGATGTAACATACGTTTTGAGTTATCTTTATTCAATTAGCGAGTGATATAACCTACAGACTGGTGATCGAAAAGGGGGGCGTGAGACTTTTATGCTCGTCAGATATTACATGGTGTTCACTGCACCTTCAAAGATGGCGGAACACAGCTGTGGTAGAAGCTGAGAACGTGGGTGAGTAGAAATATGTTACTTTCTCAGAAATGCATGAGTGAACCGTAATGTGTGACTGAGAGTACAGCATTTTCTAAACGTCGTAAGTACGTGCGTGCGTACGTACCTTCACTACTAAGGCACTGCTGCGTTAACTTAATGTGAGTCGTCCTGTTGTGTTGCATGTCAACAATGCTACTTACTCTTTACTTACTCCATTCAGCTGGGTCCTGCTTGAGAAGCTATCCTGTTTCCAGGTAGTCAAGAAATACCCTGCATTTTATGGAACCCAAAGGTTCATTACCGCATTCACAAGTGTCCACCACATGTCCCTATCCTGAGCCAGCTCCATCCACTCCATACTCCCACATCCAATTTCCTGAAGGTTCATCTTAATATTATCCTCCCATCTACGCTTGGGTCTCCAAAGTGGTTCTTTCCTTCAGGTTTCCCCAACAAAACCCTGTATAAGCCTCTCCTCTCAAATACACGCGCTACATGTCCAGCCTATTTCATTCTTCTCCATTTTATCACCCGAAAAATCTAAACAGTGTTATTAATGCCAAACTGTCAACATAGTCTTTAATTAAGTTTAAATATCACTATTGCAGGAACACGTTTCGGCTTCGTATAGGAAGCCATCTTCATTTTTCGTCTAAAATCTGTATGAAGAAGAATAATATACAAAAGCATAATTTTTGTGTGATTCTGCTTTATGTAGTTGGTAAATGTAGCCAGAAGGTAGCTCAGTATATTGCTGTAGTTGTGATACGTAATTGAAACAAATCGTAGTGTTAACAGTTCTTCGAGAGTAACGTTATTTCGGGCTGTATTTAGATCATTATAACACAGTTAAATCTACCATAAACTAAAAAATATGTATGATGGCCCTGATGCATTCTCTTAATCCTATAATACTTCAGTCGACTATGAAATTTCTTCTGTCGATTAATTGAGTCGTTCTCAATTAAATCTTTGAAAATCAGAGCGCACAACTTAGTACAAAATAAACTGACTTTAATACATTTGATGTTTGTGTGACCGTGCATGACTGATATAATAATACAAACAACCAACTAGATGCAACAATAACGGGTTTTATTAATAATCCCAATTAGCTCAACATGTTTCGGGCGATGATTTCGCCCATCCTCAGGAGCACTGGATTGCGTTCACAGCTTATGGTATAATGCTGCAGCATCGCCGGTGTATTATACCATGAGCTGTAAACACAGTCCAGTGCTCCTGAGAATGGGCATAATCATCGCCCGAAACATGTTGAGCTAATTGGGATTATTAATAAAAACCGTTATTGTTGCATCTAGTTGGTTGTTTGTAGTATTATAGACTCTAATGCATCCTTTCATCCACATTAGCGCGATATGCCTACCAGGAATTTCAAGAATGTGATGTGACGTTATCAACGATATTTACAACCCCCCCCCCCCCGTAATATTAAAAATTCTTTTAAAATTTTTAAAATCCCTGTTTTTTATTCCTTCAGTACACACACTGCAAAATTCTGACAATGTGTTAGACGGTTCTTAATATATTGTATATCTTATTATATTTGCATAAAAACTGCTACTGTTGTTTAATATAATAAGAGATTTTACCATTTTAATTCTTACGATGGACCAAAAAAGGGTTTTTAAATATTTGTAAATAATGTTGTAAACCCAGCTATGATGTAACTTAAGATCTGTGTCCAAAGAATGTAATGATGGTCCTGAGCATACTTTCAAGTTTTCCCTGAAGACGGAGCAGTAAGAGCCGAAACATGTAGGAGAGTTTTGATAATAATACATATACTTTATTGTATATGTGCATTTTGTTGATATGTTAAAGTAATAATTACTATACGAAAAAGTTTTCGGAGTGAAAAGCTTTAAGATATTTTTTTTTCCTAGTTTGCAAATAAATAAATAAATAAATAAATAAACGTGTACCTACCACACGTGTACCAATCACGTGCCAAGTTACGTTTTAAATGGCACAATTAAGTCAGTTATCTTCCTAGTGTTTTACGTTTCATTGTGGAAGCTGTACTTCGATTGGTGAATGAAAATCTCCCGCTCCGTGAAAGCCTAAGTTGCCGTCAGCTGTGTGTAGCGTTAGTTTCAAGCTTTGTTCTCACTGTTTTATTAATAATTCACTTACGAGAACAACGCGTGTGAAGTCGCTTACTTTCCAGGCAGGGAGGAAGCTTCCTATTGGAATGGTGTAGATGGAACAGGCTTCCCTGGTAGAACGGCGCTACATTGCATACACTATACATGCGTCGTAAGGCGGAAGCTGTAGAACTAGAGCACACACTAATACCTGGGATCTGGCTGTAAAATGCACGACGTAATGCGTGAATTTGCATGGTTATTTTGGATGCTGTTGTCTTTTCAAATATACGTACGTGTCTAAATAATTCTCTTACAACAAGCTGTAATATCAAATGTCACAGTGGATTGGTAGTGGGGAAGACCCGGGTTCAGTGCAAGTAGAGATACTTGCTATCCTGACTAAAATGTTCCTTAGTCTAAATTATTTTCTGGAAGTGAGTATCAGGATAATGATTCAAATGGGGACAGGAAAGCTTTCTCCCACATTTTTTCAGGTTATTTGTTTACTACCTTTCTCTGATTCAACTTTAAACTTTTTTTTTTGAGTCATTAAACTCATCATTACATAAACCGTAATCAAATAAATTACGAAACTATAATTTTCCTGTAATCCGTCGACAAAAAACTTACTTACCCACTTACACTTACTTACTTACTTACTTACTTACTTACTTACTTACTTACTTACTTACTTACTTACTCCATGGTGCAGAGTCCTTCTTGAGAAGCTAACTGGTTTGCAGCTAATCAAGAAATTCCCCCCATTTCACGGAACCCGAAAGTTCATTACCGCACTCACAAGCGTCCGCCACCTGTCCCTATCTTGGGCCATCCCAATCCAGTCCATATACCCACATCCTACCTCCTGGAGATCCATCCTAATATTATCCACCCATCTACGCCTAGGTCTCCCCAGTGGTCTCTTTCCCTCCCGTTTCCCCACCAAGACCCTATACACCCCCCTCTCCTCACCCATACGCGCCACATGCCCAGCCCATCTCCTCACCCGCACAATATTGGGTGTAGAGTACAAATCATTTAGCTCCTCGTTATACAGTCTCCTCCATTCTACACAAACTACACAAACAAATTATTTACAAATTATTTATTCAATGTTATGATGTTTTAAAAGTTTTAAAATTAAATCCCCCTTGAAATGTACTTAAAATGTAATTGAAGTTTTATTTTCCATTCAGAAAAAAAATAAGTTTTGTGTGTTATTTAAACAGGGCGCATAAGGTAAATATATTATTATTGTCGTATTTGAGGCTGTGTGTCTCTCAGTTCGTGGAAGGAACTATGAATCGGGTTTCGATGCTTTTTTATTAACGACAATGCTACAGATTTTCCTAAGACTTTGCTTCCGATTCGAATGTGAATGTTTTGTTTAAGGCAGGAGTTGAATTTTCTGGATTTTATCTTGAAAATTAATCGCGAAAGAAAATGTTACTTAACATATAAATACGTGTCTTTAGGGTTTGAACCTTTCACTTGAATAACATTTTGCCATGCTAAATACTTAAAGAAAGGTACGTAAAATTACTTATAAATTTCTTTCAATATGAAAGCTGATTATTTTATTGCGGTTAGCCTTAGAGAAGTAGATTTTTGTCTGTTGAAAACAAACGTCGGTGCACACAAACTGTGATACAGAGAATACTGAAAATTTATTAAGGATTTTATCCCTTGTTTCTATTCATGGGCTGCTAATGTCTCATTGAATGTTAATTCCTCAATACAAACTTGTAATCAATAATTTGTAAATATTATGAGTGCGACCGTTTAGAATATAAATTTTTCAACACAGAATATTTTCTATAGTAATTAGAGCGCATAAGTCGCCAAAGTTTAAATATTTTTATAATCTTTAAGCGAAAATTTTGACTGTGAAAATTCGTCCATATTTGCATGATACGTGCATAATCTGACAGCTTTAAAATTTGTGTAACTAGAGGAAACTGAATTCCAAGGTATTTCTGTTCGCCAATCTGCCGGTTAATAAATTAAAAAGTAATCTAAAAATATGGATATATATTCACAATATTTAATCACTGCCCTTTTATTGACTACGACAATTATTATGTATTTATTGTAAAATATGCTTCTCTGAAACAAGTGGTGTGTCTGTTTTAGTCTCTAAATGCGTTATTCTTAGATGATTTGGTGATCGTATCGAATTTATTAATACAAGATCCGGCAGAAAAACCTGACGATTTTTAAGTTACAATAAAATGAAAAGTATACTATCTTTTAACGTGAATTTATTACTAAAATTATCTTTATCTCAAAGCATTTTAATTACAATATACACATCCTGAATATAGTGTCTGTGAGGTGGCGTCCTTTGTTGTCAGCACATTCCTGCAAGCGGAGGACTTCTGACAAAAGCCTGACGCAATCGTTCGATGTTCTCAGGCGTTCTAATTGAAGGCACTCTTCCTGGACGTTTTCTTTTTGCGACAGACGCCGTTTCTCTGCAGCTTCCCACCCACAACAGTACAGTATTGCGACTAGGGACGCTGTCGTTCCGATGAATATTGAAGTGCCGACGAAATATTCGCTGAGTCACAACGACAGAATCTTTGTTTTAGAAATAAATCTCCACAGCGAAAGCACGATGCTCTACAGACCAGCGCTCTATGGCAAATGAAATGCTTTGAGTCTCGCTAGAAGGGTGCTCAAGGATAAATTCCCCACGCCAACGGTTCCACTTACAGGTGTGTTGCCAAATCGTAAGGTATTTCTGCCGGACCCTGTACATTTTAAACCACATAAGTATCTGTAATTCAGATTTCGAAATTATGAGCTCTCAGATCGGATTTTCGTATTTTTTTTTTAACTTTTAGCACAAGAAATTTATACAAACTTTCACGAAATGCTTTATGCGTATAAACCATCGTGTGTGAAATAATTCCTCTACAATGCAAATACAATTGTCCTGTTACAAACACTGCAAAACGGTATTAATTTGCACGCTATCAAATAACGCTTTATTTCCACAATAAGAAGAGTTAGGAAATTTGTTATGTGTGTGTATATATATATACCAGCTACGTAAATGTTTTGTACTCCGGAATTTTAATAAGCAAGCGGGAAATATTAAACGTCATATTATTTACTGAATATTGAGGTATGAATATAGTGTATTATCGCTGAATTATAAACGTGAACACGTGTTGTTTGTTCTGTAGCGCTTTGTTATATGTATAACACGCTGTGGTTCCATTAAATAAGTTTTGCCGTAGGAAAAACACGTAATTGTATTCTCTGTGAATAAATTGACCTTGATCTGTACCTTGAAAATACATTGAAAGGGACAAAAATTAACCTTTTGGCGCCGGAATTATTTTTTTAATTTTAGCACATTCTGTATATAAAATGTGAATAATACAGGAACCAAATACGTTAGATTTATGAAACAAACTGTATTTTGAAGAGAGAAAAAAGGACAGTATATACCATGTTTAAAAAATTCAGTGCCTATATTTGTTGAATAAGTATATAAAATGCAACTTTAGAGGTTAGCGGTGCGGTACGACCACTATAGTTGACATTAGGCGTCAAAAGGTTAATCTGATAACTGAATAGATTAAGGGGATTGGATTGTTATGGGGACTTCTATTATATAGAATAATGTTAATGGCATAAGAGGCCATACGTGTTGCATTCGGTCATGGAAACTGTTGTAAATAAACACGACAGGCGTATATTCAGTTTAAAATAATAAAGCTCTTGTGTACTTTGCTTTGGAAGAACTTTTAGGTCACTGCAGGGAAATGCTAACTAGCAGCATTGCCTAATACGTACTAGGATGTTGAAGAAGAGGAAGGGAGGAAAAGGGAGAGGAGGAAAAGCAGAAGTAAGAGAAGTAAAAGGGCAAGAAATTTGTCTCTTTTCCGTCAATGTTTGCAGATAATTGGCGGACAAATATAATACACATAACTGTATAAATCAGATTATTTCTTAAGAATCTGACAGTTACCCACCTGGTCAAGAAATTAATTGCTTTTTACAAAATACAACATACTAACCACTTGTTTCATCGAGAACCTGAGGAATCAGTTCTAGGCCTCTCATCTTATGTACACAAGGTGCATATTAACAGTATCCGCCCGTCACTTATTAGGTCTTCCAAGCAACCTCCTTCAGTCAGATTTCAGAACGAAATTCCTATATGTACTTCAGTCCTCTCCCTTGCATGCTACGTGCCCTCCAGTTTTGTCGTCATTGATTTGACCACACGAATAATAATAATAATAATAATAATAATAATAGGTGAGGAATACACACCATGCATTTTTTTTTATTTTCGTTTTTACACCGTCTATGTTGTCAAGTCACTCAATTATTATACCAACTACTGCACATATATAAAATTTACATAATAAAACATTAAAAACGCTCCTACTTGTTTCGGTCCTAGGACCATCATCAGGGAGCCGTATCGTCCTTGCTAAAGTTACACTATAAAAAGTCACATTAATTTCGCTGTAACAGTTGGGTATTGTGGCAGCATGCCACACGGCATGCTGCCACAATACCCAACTGTTACAGCGAAATTAATGTGACTTTTTATAGTGTAACATTAGCAAGGAATATGTAGCTCCTTGATGATGGTCCTAGGACCGAAACATGTAGGAGCGTTTTTAATGTTTTAATATGTAAATTTTATAAATTTTATATATGTGCAGTAGTTGGTATAATAATGGAGTAACACACCATGAAGTTACTCGCTTTGCAGTATACTCTATTCCGCTCTTTACCTCGTTTTTCCTAGGTGGAGGAATATGTTATTCTGATATTGTACAGTCACTGTGTCTATACACAGAGATATGACAAATACGGTGGTGAGTGTAGAGAAATATCGAAGTTGATACTGCACAAGAGAGAGATATATAGGCTAGATAAACTGATGACAATTGAAGAACTCCGGATCTGATACCAAATAACTAAAGTTTAATGAATTACATCATGTGGAATTACACGTGCGATGGAGCATGCTTAAAATAAATAAAAAATGACAAATAGTAAATCATACGTAGCAAAATGGTCAGCCTAATAATAAGCAAGAGTAAGGAATTTCTAAGATATAAATGCCTATAGCAAAGAATGACAATTTTTAAACAATGTACGAAGGAAAATAGCATAAATAACACGTCTGTATGGACATGTAAAAAACGGGTACATCAAAATCTAAGAACGTACAATGTTAGTATTTCTGTCGTCCATTGCAAGTATCCAAATGAATAGTCCTTCGGACATTAAAGAGAGTGCACATTTTAATGGATAATCAGTGGTGACTGGATGAATAAAACTAATAATGATGATAATAATAATGTAATGATAAACAAATCTCTCGGTGCATATCAGTGGACGGTTTCTCTAGTAGTTGAACGACTATAAGATTCTCGACTTGACTCTGCTGTAAGTAATTAGTTAACTAGTACTGTTTTCTGTCTTAGAAATTAATTATTACCTCTCTCAGTCTAAAACAGGAGTGTTAATTTAGAGCCCTAATACTGTTGTATATGAGCGAAAATATAAATACAAGAAAAACTTTACACACATTTTGTGAGTCAGTGAATTTAATTAATTTCAAGTCTTTGTAAATCATAATTAATTAACATATGTAACAGTAACTATGTGCTTAGATGATGACAAGAAATATCTGTTTGTTTTACTTTTTAACCTATACCGGAGGAATAGAGAAAGTATTGCAGAAAACAAGTTTTCTGGGAATGGTACCCTCTGTCGACTAATCATCAACATCGATATAACAACCTGGTACCGCAGAATAATAATACAGTTAGCACCCCATACCAATCCTATCTATGCAGCAACACTTTTGTATGAAATGATTTAGTATTGAAATCACACCCTGTAGATGAAAGGCATGATCATGGCATTTCATGTATTTCCCACTCCGGTTCATTGTAATAGAGGGCGTTCCTAAATTAGTTATACAAAAATCTGCTCCCGTAAATTCAGAACTAGAAGAAATAATTTGGTCAGGTAACTTTTCAAAAGTTGCGCCTAGTCCTCAAGATTTCATTCACCACACCCCCCCCCCCCCCAAAACCCCTTCCAAAAAGCAAGACGTTTTCACATCCCCCCCCACCACAAATTCAACGAAACCAGTCTCGGGACACCCACA
>Ga0123352_10022469_pt1 | contig 10060 bp, 2 predicted proteins | sample TergutLab28metaG_FD_89700 | JGI IMG/M metagenome (GOLD analysis project Ga0123352, IMG submission 89700) | Labiotermes labralis P1 segment gut microbial communities from Petit-Saut dam, French Guiana - Lab288 P1 | ecosystem: Host-associated > Arthropoda: Insects > Digestive system > Gut ...
CTCGATACGGAAGGAATGACACTGTGAAGTTATTGCTGCAGAGTTGCTCTGCTGTGAATTGTGAAGAAATAATGACTAGCGCACTGACAGCAGCCATTGTGGCTGGACAGGTGGACACGACGGCACTCTTACTGAGTTCAGGAGCTCCGGTCTGCGGAGGAGAAAATGAGAAGCCTATACACATTGCATCGCGAATGGGACACAAGGAAATTGTCATCCTGCTGCTGCAATATGGTTCATGTTTAACATCTCGTACTCAAAGTGGAAACACACCCCTTCACTTCGCGAGTGAAACAGGGCACCTGAACTTGGTGATGTACTTAGTAGAGTCACAGAGGGACGGACTGTATAGTGTAAATTATGAAAACGAAACACCAATGCATTTGGCAGCTCGAAATGGAAGAGATTATTTAGTAAAATATTTTGCCGAAAAGGGCTGCAATATTCAAGCTGCATCTGCTAGTGGCGCCACGTGTCTTCATCTGGCCTGTGAAAATGGACATTACACAACAGTACAATATTTACTGAAACATGGAGCAGAAGTAAATGCACTGAACTCTGCTGACCAATCGCCACTGCAAATTGCTGCTAGCCGGGGACAAACAAATATCGTAGAACTTCTATCAAAATACAAAGCCAACTTCTCACTCTGTGATAAAGAGGGCACTACGGCCCTTCTGGCAGCGTCCATAAACGGGCACCAGGACACTGTGCGGTTCATTGTGCAGCACGGTGGCAATATAGAGGATACTGATGGAAAAGGAAACAGCATTGCACACTTTGCTGTAGCGAATGAAAATTGTGATATTTTAAAGTATCTTTCGAAACAGGCGGCAAACTTAGGAGTACAGAATTCTGATGGAGACACCCCATTACTCAAAGCGGTGCGTGAAGGAAAGAAACGGGTCGTACAGTACCTAGCATCAAATCTATCTGACATAAACACACAAGGTAAAGATGGAATGAGGCCTCTAGATGTTGCTGTTCTAATAGGCAATATGAAAATAACCCGTCTCCTACTAGAACAAAATGCACGTTCAGTTAAAGCGAGCATGCACACAGTAACGGCTGCACGATTTGGATTTCTGGATTTGTTGCAGCGTTTTGTAGACATGGGAGATGATATTAACGTGAAGACTGACAATGGGGGAAGTCCAATACATGCGGCGTGTGAATCTGGACAAGTAGCCACTGTTCAGTACCTGTGTGAGCACGGCGCTCTACTGGACTTGCAGGATAACAACGGAAATACTGCACTTCATGTGGCTGTCAGTAACGGCCATTTTGATGTTGCTAGAGTCCTAGTGGAGAAAGGTGCAAACTTGTGTGCTGCTGATGCATCAGGCTCAACAGCACTTCATATAGCAGCGAAAGGTGGATATCTGGACATTGTTCAATACCTAGCAGGCAGTTTTGCACCAACTGATATGCGGAACGGTAAGAACGAAACAGCGCTTCTGGTGGCAGCGGCGGAGGGACATGACAGAATCGTGAGGGTTTTGATAGAACAGGGGGCGGGAATTGGAGTGCGGGACATAGAGGGGAAAACAGCCCTCGATATAGCAACAGAAAAAGGTCATGATGTAATCACACAGCTACTGAAAGATAGAGCAGCAGGAAGAAAGTCAGTCTGTTCCAGTTCTCACACTGTCCCAAAGACTACTTCAGCTGACGGTAGTTTCGAGCATTCGCAGACAACGGTGGATGTCGGAGTGTCAATGGACAAAGCAAAACAGAAGAACGACGCTGATACAGCACCGATGATCAAAACTACAGCAGAAGCTACTCTGGAGGTCTCGAATCAACGGTGTGCCCTAAATACTGCTGCTGAAAAATGCAATTTTGAACAGGTGGAGCGACTCGTGAAATCTGGGATAGCTGTTGACTACGGCGACACCTTTGGACGCACTGCACTGTGGTGTGCTGCTTCGAGAGGTCACAAGTCCATTACCCGAGTTCTGCTAGCAAACGGCAGCTGTACGAATATACCTGACTGTGAAGGAATGACGCCTATAGAAATTGCCTCCAGAAAGGGCTACTGGGATGTAGTCGAGGAGTTTCTGGAGTACGACCCAATAATAACAACTGAAGGTACAGAATATCTAAGGAGTCAGTTGTATGAAGCATCAGAATCTGGAGAGCAGGAAGTTGTGAGGATAATATTAAAATGTGGCATTAGCGTAAACACAACCAACGAGTATGGCTACACACCACTGCAAGCAGCTGCAAAGTCCGGACAAACAGAAATATCTAGAATACTGTTGAAGAGCGGTGCTAATGTAAACATAGCAGATAATCGTCGTAAGACACCACTGATGTTTGCAGCTGAAAAAGGACATGTTGAAATTCTTCGAAATTTACTGAGTGATAAAACTGATTTTGATAGCTTTAAACCTCTTTCGTCTGCAGCTTTAAGCGGACAAGTGGATGTTATCCGACAGGTGATGAAACATTGTGCTAGTGTGGATATATCAAGTGAAAATGGTATAAAATCTCTCGGGGCAGAAGCTTCAAAAGAAGAGGATCAGGTACTCCCGAGAAGCTTGAGTTATGGCGAAAGTGTGGATATTACAGACGAAGATGGTTCGACCCCTCTCTACGTAGCAGCTCAAAATGGCCACGTGGAAGTTGTCCGAGAGTTGCTGAAACATGGCGCTAGTGTGGAAAGTGAAAATAATAATAGGTGGACACCCCTCTACACAGCAGCTTCAAAAGGGTACGTGGATGTTGTCCGAGACTTGATAAATCATGGTGCTAGTGTGGACAGTGTGAATAATAATGGTTGGTCACCTCTCAAAACAGCAGTTTTTGGAGGTCACGTGGATGTTGTTAAAGAGTTGTTAAAACATGGCGCCAGTGTGGACAGTGTAAGTAAAAACGGGTCTACACCTCTCAACACTGCAGCTTATGAAGGCCACATAGAGGTTCTTCGAGAGTTGCTGAAACATGGCGCTAGTGTTGAAATTGCAAATAAATATGGTTGGAAATCTATCAACAAAGCAGCTGAGAAAGGTCATGTAGAGATTATTCGAGAGCTGCTGAAGCATGGCGCTGAAGTGGAAAGTCCTACTAATGATGGTTGCACAACTCTCTACATAGCAGCTCAAAATGGCCACGTGGATGTTGTCCGAGAGCTGCTGAAACATGGTGCCAAAGTGGAAAGATCAAATTATGATGATTGGACACCTCTCATCACTGCAGCTTATGAAGGCCATGTGGATGTTGTCCGAGAGTTGCTGAAACATGGCGCTAGTGTTCAAATTGCAACTAGGTACGGGTGGAAACCTATTAACAAAGCAGCTGAGAAAGATCATGCGGAGATTATTCAAGAGCTGCTGAAACATGGCGCTAAAGTGGAAAGTCCTACTAATGATGGTTGCACACCTCTCTACATAGCAGCTCTAAATGGCCACGTGGATGTTGTCCGAGAGCTGCTGAAACATGGCGCAAAAATGGAAAGTGCAAATAATGATGATTGGACACCTCTTATCATAGTAGCTTACGAAGGCCACGTGGATGTTGTTCGAGAGTTGCTAAAACATGGCGCTAGTGTTGAAATGGCAACTAAGTACGGGTGGAAACCTATTAACAAAGCAGCTGAGAAAGGTCATGCGGAGATTATTCAAGAGCTGCTGAAACATGGCGCTAAAGTGGAAAGTCCTACTAATGATGGTTGCACACCTCTCTACATAACAGCTCAAAATGGCCACGTGGATGTTGTCCGAGAGCTGCTGAAACATGGCGCAAAAATGGTAAGTGCAAATAATAATGATTGGACAGCTCTCATCATAGCAGCTTACGAAGGCCACGTGGATGTTGTTCGAGAGTTGCTAAAACATGGCGCTAGTGTTGAAATGGCAACTAAGTACGGGTGGAAACCTATTAACAAAGCAGCCGAGAAAGGTCACGTGGAGATTATTCAAGAGCTGCTGAAACATGGCGCTAAAGTGGAAAGTCCTACTAATGATGGTTGTACACCTCTCTACATAGCAGCTCAAAATGGCCATGTGGATGTTGTCCGAGAGCTGCTGAAACATGGCGCAAAAGTGGAAAGTGCAAATAATGACGACTGGACACCTCTCATTAAAGCAACTCACGAGGGCCATGTGGATGTTGTTCGAGAGTTGCTGAAACATGGCGCTAGTGTCGAAATGGCAACTAAATATGGTTGGAAACCTCTTAATAAAGCAGCTGAGAAAGGTCACGTGGAGATTATTCAAGAGCTGCTGAAACATGGCGCCCAAGTGGAAAGTCCTACTAATGATGGTTGCACACCTCTCTACGTAGCAGCTCAAAATGGCCAAGTGGATGTTGTCCGAGAGCTGCTGAAACATGGAGCAAAAGTGGAAAGTGCAAATAATGAAAGTCAGACACCTCTGAACGCAGCAGCTAAAGGAGGTAATGCGGAGATTATTCGAGAGCTGCTGAAACATGGTGCCACTGTGGATAATGCAGATAATAATTGTTGGACACCACTCAACACAGCAGCTCAAGAAGGTCACGTGGAGATTATTCGAGAGCTGTTGAAACATGGCGCCAAATTGGAAAGTGTAAATAATAATGGTTGTACTCCCCTCTACACAGGAGCTCTTCGAGGACATGTGGAAGTTGTTCGAGGCTTGCTGAAGAACGGCGCTAAACTGGAAAGTGCAAACAGTAATGGCTGGAAGCCTCTCAACGTAGCAGCTTCAAATGGCCACGTGGATGTTGTCCGAGACCTGCTTAAACATGGCGCTAAAGTGGAAAGTGCAAACAAAGATGGTTGCACACCTCTCTACACAGCAGCTTCAAACGGCCACGCGGAAGTTGTCCGAGAGCTGATGAAACATGGCGCTAAAGTGGAAAGTGCAAATAATAATGGTTCGACACCTCTAGAAACAGCAGCGTCAAAATGCCACGTGGATATTGTCCGAGATCTGATGAAACATGGCGCTAGTGTTCATAGTTCAGACAACAATGGCTGGACACCTCTCAACGCAGCAGCTCAAGCAGGTCATGTGGAGGTTGTTCGAGAACTGCTTAAATATGGAGCTGAAGTGGAAACAGCAAATAATTATGGTTCGACACCTCTAAACACAGCAGCTTTAAGGGGCCATGTGGAAGTTGTTCGAGAGCTGCGTAAACATGGCGCTAGAATGGAAAGTGCAAATAAAATTGGATGCACACCTCTCTACAGTGCAGCTTTAAACGGCCACGTGGAAGCTATCCGAGAGATGCTGAAACATGGCGCTAAAGTGGAAAGTACAAAACATAATGGCTGGACACCTCTCAACGCAGCAGCTTTAAACGGTCACGTGGATGTTGTCCGTGAACTTCTGAAACAAGGCGCTCTTGTGGATATTGCAAATAATAATGGTTCGACACCCCTTAACACAGCAGCTTCAGAAGGCCATGTGGAAGTTGTTCGAGAATTATTGAAACATGGCGCTAAGGTGGAAATAGAAAATAATGAAGGTTGCACACCTCTCAACACGGCAGCTTCGAAAGGCCACAAGGATACTGTCCGGGAGTTGCTGAATCATGAAGCTAGTGTGGATAGTGTAAATAAAAAAGGTTCCTCGCCTCTCTACACAGCAGCTTTTGGAGGTCATGTGGATGTTGTCAGAGAGCTGCTAAAACATGGCGCTAATGTGTCTATTTCAGATACTAATGGTTGGACTACTCTCAACACAGCAGCTCAAAAAGGCCATGCGGATATTATTCGAGAACTTCTGAATCATGGCGCATGTGTGGAAACTGCAAATAATAATGGCTGCACACCTCTCAACACAGCAGCTTCCGAAGGCCACGTGGATGTTGTCCGTGAGCTGCTAAAACATGGCGCTAGTGTGGATAGTGCAAATAATAATGGCTGGACACCTCTCAACACAGCAGGTTCAGAAGGCCATGTGGAGATTATTCGAGAGCTACTGAAACATGGCGCTAGTGTGGAAAATGCAAATAAAAATGGTTGCACAACTCTCAACACAGCAGCTTCAAAAGGCCACGTGGAAGTTGTACGAGAGCTACTGAAACATGGCGCTAGTGTGGAAAGTGTAAATAAAAATGGCTCCACGCCCCTACACACAGCAGCTTTTGGAGGCCATGTGGCAGTTGTCCGAGAGCTGCTGCAACATGGCGCCGCCATGGATTATGCAGATAATAATTGTTGGACACCCCTAAATATAGCAGTACAAGAAGGTCATGTCGACATTATTCAAGAGCTGTTGCAAAATGGTGCTAGTGTGGAAACTGCAAATAATGATGGTTGCACACCTCTCGACACAGCAGCTTTAAACGGCCACGTGGATGTCATCCACGAGTTACTGAATCATGGCGCTAGTGTAGAAAGTGCAAATAATAATGGTTCCACTCCTCTCAACACAGCAGCTTTAAACGGCCACGTGGATGTTGTCCGAGAGCTGCTGAAACATGGCGCTAAGTTGGAAAGTAAAAATAAAGATGGTTGCACACCTCTCTACACAGCAGCTTTAAACGGCCACGTGGAAGTTGTCCGAAAGCTGCTGAAAAATGGTGCTAATGTGGAAGGTGCACAAAATAATGGCCGGACACCTCTCAATGCAGCAGCTGTAAACGGCAACGTGGATGTTGCAAGAGAGCTGCTGAAACATGGCGCAATTGTGGACAGTACAAATGAAAATGGTTCAACACCACTCTACACCGCAGCTTCAGCAGGCCATGTAGAAATTGTCCGAGAGTTGATGAAGCATGGCGCTAATGTGAAAAGTGCAAATAAAGATGGTTCGACATCTATCTATACAGCAGCTCTTAAAGGTCATGTGGATGTTGTCCGAGAGTTGCTGAAAAATGGCGCAAAAGTCAACAGTGTAAATAAAAATGGTTCCACACCTCTCAACACTGCAGTTTCAAAAGGCTGTGTGGATGTTGTCCGAGAGCTGTTGAAACATGGCGCTAATGTTGATAGTGCAGATAATAATGGATGGACACCTCTCAACACAGCAGCTCAAGAAGGTCATGCGGATATTATTGGAGAGTTGCTGAAATATCGTGCTAAATTGGAACGTGCAAATAATAATGGTTCGACACCTCTCTTTACAGCAGCTTTAAACGGACACGTGGAAGTTTTCCGAGAGTTGTTGAGACATGGCGCTAATGTAGAAAGCGCAAACAGTTTTGGCTGGACACCTCTCTACACAGCAGCTTTAAATGGCCACTTGGAAGTTGTCCGAGAGCTGCTGAAACATGGCGTGAAAGTGGAAACTTCAAATAATAATGGTTGCACACCTCTCTATACAGCAGCTTTAAACGGACATGTGGAAGTTGTCCGAGAGTTGTTGAGACATGGTGCTAATGTAGAAAGTGCAGATAATAAAGGCTGGACACCTCTATGCACAGCAGGTTTAAACGGCCACGTGGATGTTGCACTAGAGTTGCTGAAACATGGTGCTAAAGTGGAAGGTGCAAATACTAATGGTTCGACACCCCTCTACACAGCAGCATCAGCAGGCCATGTGGAAGTTGTCCGAGAGTTGATGAAACATGGCGCTAATGTGGAAAGTGCAAATAAAGATGGTTGCACACCCCTCTACACAGCATATTTAAACGGCCATGTAGATGTTGTCCTAGAGCTGGTGAAACATGGTGCTGGTGTGGATAGTGCAAAAAATAATGGCTGGTCACCTCTAGATACAGCGGCTTTAAAAGGCCATGTAGATATTTTGCGAGAGTTGTTGAAAAATGGCGCTAAAGTGGAAAGTTTAAATAAAAAGAGTTCTACACCTCTCAACACTTCAGCTTTAAAAGGCCATGTAGATGTTGCCCTAGAGCTGCTGAAACATGGCGCTAATGTGGATAGTGTAGATAATAATGGGTGGACACCTCTCACCACAGCAGCTCAAGAAGGTCATGCAGAGATTATTCGAGAATTGCTAAAACATCGCGCTAAAGTGGAAGGTGCAAATAATAATAGTGGGACACCTCTCTACATAGCAGCTTTAAATGGACATGTGGAAGTTGTCCGAGATTTGCTGAAACATGGCGCCAAAGTAAATAGTGCAAATAATTATGGCTGGACACCTCTCTACACAGCAGCGTTAAATGGCCACTTGGAAGTTGTCCGAGAGCTACTGAAACATGGCGCTAAAGTGGAAAGTTCAAATAATAGTGGGTGCACACCTCTCTATTCAGCAGCTTCAAACGGCCACGTGGAAGTTGTCCGAGAGCTCCTGAAATGTGGCGCTAATGGGAAAAGTGCAAACAAAAATAAGTGGACACCTCTCCACACAGCAGCTTTAAACGGCCAAACAGATGTTGTCCGAGAGCTGCTGCAACATGGCGCAATTGTGAATAGTGCAAATGATAATGGTTCGACACCCCTCAACGTAGCAGCTTCAGAAGGCCATGTGGAAGTTGTCCGAGTTTTGCTGAAACATGGCGCTAATGTGAAAATTGCAGATCAGAGTGGTTTCACACCTCTTAAGACAGCAGCTAACAAAGGCCACGTGGATGTTGTCCGAGAGTTGCAGGAACATAGCTAGTGTGGATAATGCAAATAATTAGGGTCTGGAACTCTCCAAACAATAGCTCAAAAAGGTAATCTGTAGAGCATGCGTGAGTTGTCTCCATCTTAACGTGGTGGGGGAGTTTGAGAGCTTCCGTGACTCCGAGAGCTATGGTGGTGGTAGTGTGGCTACTGGCAGGGACACCCAAGCCAGACAGGTCAAAGGGTAGAAGCCAGACGAAGGGAGACACCCTGGCCCTCCAGGTTGTGGGTTGGGCGCAAGGCCAGCACCCTCGCCCCGGAAAAATTTCAATACCGCTAAAAACGCTCAATTATGGTGCTAGGGTGGAAAGTGTCAACATTAAAGTTTGGAAAACTCAAAAAACAGCAGCTACAAAAGGTTAGGTTGTCCTAGATTTTATGAAATAGTGCATTAGTGTGGATAGTGCAGATAATAAAGCCTGGACACCTCTTGAACAGTGTCTCTAAATGGCCATGTTGACTTTTGCAATTGTTGCTGAACCATGTTGTTTGTGTCGATATTACATATAATGATGGTGCGACACCTCTGAGAGCAGAAGCAAGTAAGATATTTAGACATTACCGACAATTCCAGTTTTGTCCATGTAAATTTGTCCAGATGGGTAACGAATTTTACCTCTAATGTAAAATTTCAGGACAAGTAGTTCACAGAAAAGGTTTAGACCAAACAGACATTGTTCAATTGTTTGCGCTAAAGTCACGTTAACATTAATATTGCAAGCTATGAGCAATAGTGTTATTAGGAGCAGCATTAATTTGTAAATTTGTAATTACTGAGTTGTTATTTCATAAGAATGACAACAAGGTGCTGCGTTCGACAGGTGGAACAGCAGCAGCAATGTGTGGGTACGGTAATACTCATTACGATAACACAGGTGATTATCTGTGTCATGTAACATATACTGTATATTCTCGAATCTAATCCGCACCCTTTTTACAGTTTCAGAGGGCTAAAAAATCAGAGGCGGATTAGATTCGCGGTCGTGAGCTGGATTTTGGAAAAATGATAAAGCTGCTGTACATGCCGTAATAACAATACAATACAATAATGTGTTATTTTATTATTTATAATATTACATATTATATAATATTTATAATTTGTTATTCATCAGACTCGCAGTCATCACTCATAACTGAATCAGTCTGCCTTGTAGGCAAGGGACAATTGAAAGAAAGTTGCGGATTAGAAACAAAAACTAACTCTTTTTTTTCGTTTAAGAAATTGGCAAAAACTAGTGCAGATTAGATTCGGGTGTGGATTAGATTTGAGAATACACGGTATTGTTGTGTGAGTGGAGACAAGTGACTGGCTGCACAGTGCTGACACTTTGTGACAGTCAGTTAGCAGTGCCTGCAAATAACTGTCCACTGTGTGGTTATGTGCTGGAATATTATTCAGCTTTATTTGTTTGTTTATCACAGCTAATGTTTGTTATATTGCCTTATATCTACTGTTAATGTAACTGGCTGCACAGTGCTGACACTTTGTGACGGTCAGTTAGCAGTGCCTGTCAGTAACTGTACAGTGTGTGGTTATGTGCTGGAATATTATTCAGC
>Ga0123352_10022471_pt1 | contig 10059 bp, 10 predicted proteins | sample TergutLab28metaG_FD_89700 | JGI IMG/M metagenome (GOLD analysis project Ga0123352, IMG submission 89700) | Labiotermes labralis P1 segment gut microbial communities from Petit-Saut dam, French Guiana - Lab288 P1 | ecosystem: Host-associated > Arthropoda: Insects > Digestive system > Gut ...
AAAGTTGCATTTTATATATTTATTCAACAAATATAGGTATTGAATATTTTAAACATGGTATATACTCTCCGTTTTTTTCTCTTCAAAATGCAGTTTGTTTCATAATTCTAACGTATTTGGTTCATGTGTTATTCACATTTTATATACAGGGTGTGCTAAAATTTAAAAAATAATTCTGGCGCCAAAAGGTTAACTAGACATTTTATCACAGTATGTACTGCGAGCAGACTGTTCAGATTCTTTCAGTCTTGAAAAAGTGGTGTATATGTGCTTCTGGAACTTACACCCATAATTATTCTTACAATTTTCTTTTGTAAGTAAAAAAAAAAGCTTTATTAACGTCTTGGCGCTGGAATTATTTTTTAATTTTAGCACACCCTGTATATAAAATGTGAATAATACAGGCACCAAATATGTTAGAATTATGAAACAAACTGCATTTTGAAGAGGAAAAAACGGAGAGTATACACCATGTTTAAAATATTCAGTTCCTATATTTGTTGAATAAATATATGTAATGTAACTTTAGAGGTTAGCGGTGCGGTACGACCACTGTAGTTGACATTAGGTGTCAAAAGGTTAATATCTGTTGAGTTGCCCCACACGATCGCTCCTTACGTCACAACTGAGAGGCAATACGCATGATATATCATCTTAAGTGTTTCTATACTGCTATTATTCTTCATGCATCTAAATGCTTAGCGCGCACTACTTAGTTTCGGTAGTATACACTTAATATGCGTTTTCCAATTCGTGTGTTTTTCTATTTCTACCCCAACAAATTTAATGTCGTATCAGTTGACCCTTGTAAGAAATTGGAAAAGTTCATTATTTTGATCATTTGAATAAAAGTCATTATTTTAATTTTTTTTTTCAGGTTGAAGGACAAACCATTACCTGTGAACCATTTTTTGACAGTAGTCATCCTAATGTGTTTATCTAATTCATACAAGATATACGTTTCAGTCAAACACAACAATTTATTACACAAAATTATGCTCATGGCAACATGTTTCGACTCTAATGAGTCATCATCAGGCCATCCAAAGAACTAATCCAAGGTATATCACATATTAGAGTGCATTTTGGGAGCCCAAAAGCTTACAATGAGCAGTACTATTGCAATTAACTTTACTACTCATTGTAAGCGGGGACCGCGGTAGCACAGTGGTTAAGGTGCTGTGCTACAAATCGGAAGGTTGCTGGTTCGATCCCAGCTGGTATCAGTGGATTTTCAATTGCCATAAAAAATCCTTATGATCGTACTATGGCCCTGGGGTCGACTCAGCCTCTAACAGAAATGAGTACCAGGGGGTAAAGGCAGCCAGTGCGTAAGGCTGACCACTTACTACCATCCTGTGCCGTTGTCACGAGATCTGGGAACCTTAACTTCCTGGAACCCTCTGGGCCCTTCTGGGCCTGTAACAGGACTGAATTACGTTTACCTTCAATGACTGTAAGCTTTTGGGATCCCAAAATGCACTCTAATATATGATATACCTTGGATTAGTTCTTTGGATGGCCTGATGATGACTCATTAGAGTCGAAACATGTTGCTGTGAGCATAATTTTGTGTAATAAATTGTTGTGTTTGACTGAAACATATATCTTGTATGAATATGAACCATCTGTTTGTATTATTGAACGCAATTACAGATTTTGTTTGAAGAAGAAATGTATCTTCAGCAACACAGCTGTAAGAACCTCAAATCTCACAAACTTACTGAAGCTTGTGATTACACGTCACACAATATGGCTTAAGAACATGAAATACTGCTCTACATCTTGCGCTCTGACTGACAATGAACTCACGCTTACCTCCCGTGTACGATACAATGGGAAGGACTCATACTTCCCTGAGGCCAATATGGATTTTGTTCTCAAACTTTGCTGCAGTTCCTGCCCCAAAACTTCACCTCACCTGAGCCATGTCAAACTCCTGAAGGAACATTGCAATGTGTCCTGACAGAAGCTTCTGATCCTCAATGTTTTGTATTGACTGCAGGGACCACACCATTCCCACGTTCCCAATGTGCCGGTACACACGGATGGCTGAAACATGGTAAAGTTGCATTATTACCGCGATTAATGGCACAATTCAAAACTTACTGTTTGTATAGGACACATCATTGACTCCCACAGAAAGCAAAATCATCCTTCAGACCATGGGCAGCTGCAGACTTCTGGACTGTGAGCTGTGTAATTTGGTATACCGTTACCAACATTCCAGGGGAAAATGTTGCCACAGTTTTCGTCTGTTCTGAAGACAATGGCACCTGGTTCTTCCAAAACATGGTTAACCATCGAAAAGGCTTCACATCCCAAAAATCTGCACTGACTAACACTTTCTGCCTGACAAATACGAAATCTCATACAATTTGCACACTATCAATACACACTGCATTAGAAGCACTCAGTAATGTTCCACTGGTCAGAACACATCCTGCTACAGTTCAGTGCAGAACAATGTCAGTAACCAGAGCCATAACAAGTATCAGTTGAGCGACGCATTTGCCTTTGGCCTGCAAAGCTGATGGGCATAGAGAAGACTGTATCTTATATTACATTACACACTCACTTACTTATCCATTGTTTTTTGAGGTATATAGATCTGATAACCAAAACACAAGATGAATTTATTATTATTATTATTATTACTATTAATGGTAATGTGATCCCGTTACAGGCCTTGAGTGGTCCAGAGGGTGGGTAGAGGTATAGCTCTACTCTTCCATGACCACAGCACTAGAAGGGGGTAAGTGGTCAGCAGCATGCCCCGGCCGCACTTTACCTCCGGAAAAGCCCCTTTACCCATTTTATAGGAGGCTGGGTGGGCCCCAGGGCCGGTCTGGACAAGTGGAAAATCTTGTCCCCACCGGGATTCAATCCCGGACCGTCCAGCCTGTAGCTCAGTCGTTATACTGACTGAGCTACCCGGCCCATGTGACTACTACTACTCTTACTAATATTACTGTTTCCTCCTGCATTTTTGTTTGTATCAAAATCACCAAACCACAGCCATGTTTTATGCAATAATTAGTTTCCTGACAGCATTTCTACCCAAAATCATGTAAATCAACACCCCCCACCCCCAGTACTTCCTATTACCCTGCCCCACAGAGGTAAAACCAACTGTCAAGTATATTAGTATGTAAACGGAAAGTTTACGGTAAAGTTAAAGGTATGGTTGTCCATGAACATGCCATGAAGGTATATAGAGGGAGTAAAGGTATAACTCCACTCATTCTTATCCTTGGTGCTGGATGGCAGTGAGTGATCGCCATCATGCACCATCTGCCTGACCCCTGGGGAGAAGAAAAATAAAAAAAGAGACAGAGACACAGAAAGGAAAAAGAAAAAAGAAAAAAAGAGACGAGAGAGAAAGGAAAAAAGAAAAAAAGATACAGAGAGGGGGGGAGAAAGGAAAAAAGAAAAGGAAAAAAGAGACAGAGAGAGAGAAAGAAAAAAAGAAGAGAGAGAGAGAGAGAGAGAAAGAAAAAATAAAAAAGAGAGAGACATCAGTCATTCTTCCTGACTGCAATACATCTTTTTCCCATTTCAAAAGTCTATTCCCTGTAACAAAAACTGCACAGGTACCTGTCAACAGTTTACTAAATCAACCCGTATTATGAGTTTGAAGCACCGGTAAAATCATTCCACAGTAAGACAACATCCCAGTGCTGTTCAGTCCAGTACCAAGCACACACGGATAGAGTCTTGCAACTAACTGTGCATCTTGAAGGGTCGAACCAATTAACTTGACTTGACCCTTACCAAACTCAATTTCCAGATTTCTCAAAAGACTCTCTGCCAGCTGTTCCCACGCCTCCTTCCTGTTCAGTATCTGACAGGTCTGCCACGCCTCACCGAATCTGAAAACAGGCAGGTGGCAGATATAATGCCTGTCATTTGCAGTGATACCTCAAAGAAAATATACAGAATGTCTCATGACAGCTTTCGAGACCTTGCAACACAACATGCTGCGCCTCATGAGTGTCTCACACAATGTGCAGTACAACACACTGTGCCTCACGCAACACAACACGATGTGTCCCACAGCAGCATCACAGAAGTGTACACTGCCTCACACACCTATCTGTCAGCAGCTCATACACCTCAATGAACATTGCCTTGTGACAGCCCATAATACAACACTGTGTTACAGCCTGCCTTTCCAACATGGTCAACAGCTACACAGTTTGTGAACAATCAGTAAAAAAGGGCACAAAGGGTTCAGCACAATGAAATACTACGTCTATGCATGGCTTGCTATAACCTTGTTTGACAAACACATGTACCATAATACAGATTAATGCACTAGAAGACCCGTCCTCACTGAAGGCTATCCCTAATGTCAGGGAATATACCTCGTTCTTGTGCCCGGCTACTAACCTGTGTAACTTGAGCTGCTTGCTCAAGGCCTGTTCAAGGCTTCCCTTATGAATGTCGTGAATATTGGAGCCTGCGACCTCATGTGTGGACAGCGTCATCTGAGTCAGTCTGCCACTTGCAGTCTCCAGCACTACTTGTCCGCCACACAGGAGCAGAGGCGTCTGATTGCCCGGTAACTTGCCCCAGCCTGCATTTATCACACTTGTACCTGCAACAAGAAAAAAGCAGGACAGGGGAATGTACTGTTGTGCAGTTGACACATATTGATATTTTTATTGTGGTTTTGTTTTAGCGTTCTTACATGTATTGTATGATAGTCATAAGCTGAATTTACTGGTGCTTAGTTCTCGCCTCTCTTAAGACCAGGCATGGGAGGAATATAATTTCCTTCCATTTCTTTTGTTTATAACTGGATTCGCTAAGTGTATCGCGCGACCAGTGTGTGCAGCAAGACATGTAACAATAGTTGTTATGTTCTGCAGGAGCAGTCTGCTGCGTAGCTCAAAATGTGTCTGAGCAGCAGAGTACGAGGCTGGACAGTCAGTGAGTGCGAATGGTAATAAAGAGTCCACTGGCGAGAACTGTCACTTATACATTTCAGTTGTAAATGCTATTACTCCATACTCTTGCACAATAAAACTCCAATATATTCTACTTGAGGATTATTGAGAGTGTGTGCGCCCTGCCCGACTCCCCGTCTTAACCAGAGTTACAAGCTCCGTCCTCCCTGGGAACAACATCTAATACATGTTCCTCATAGGGTCCGCAACGGATACAACAGTACTGTAGCAAGTGATGTGATCATGTGCCGACTAGCTGCTCTGCTGGCCAACCAGCAGCAGTTGGCTGAAGCCCTTGCTTACATACAGAAGCTCTTTCAGCTGACAGTGTCAGAAGCCGATGGCTGAAGCCTAGTGGCTTACTGGCTGCACACTTCTTACAGAAGAAGTCTCACGAAGCTGCCTTCTAAAGCAAGCATTGTCATATGTACCTAATATGAACAAAGCAGTCTATTATCCACTTTCATTCCAAAAACACATATATTGTGATCTACTTGTAAAAAGTACATTTCACCCTAGAACAGGCCTTTGAAGTCCCAGATGGGCAGTAGAGTTATAGCTCAACTTTTCCTTTAACCTCAGTGCTAGAAAGGTCAAATCGGTGTCATACCCTGTCTGCTGTACCTGCAGGAATGGAAAAGTGGTATCCATCATACAGGAAGCTCGGTTGGCCCCCGGGGCCAGTCCGTACAGGTGTGGAAGATCTCACCTCCACCAGAATTCAATCCGCAAACTGTCCAGGATCTCCTCGTATGGTCAGAAACTAAACTGATTTAAGTTGCAATAAATGACGCACACCACAACGTCACACCTACAGCTGCCACCACAAGCTACCAGTTCATAACTAACACATACCAAATGAGATGTCAGGTTCTCACAGTGGTGTTGGTGAGAAGTGGAGTCTTCTGGCATGTGATGCTGCTTTGTTAGGTGGCAGTGTCTGATATTTCAAAGGATCATCTGCAAAGCCAAGCAGTCCAAGAAGAATTCCTCTCATACTGCTTGACCTTTGAAGATAAAGGAACTACGATCCCTTTAAATATCAGAAACTACTATCAAACAACACAGCTTCACATCCCACAAAACTCACATTCTCATCACACAGAAAGAGAGAACAGAATGTGAGATTCCTGCTTTGTTTCTTCATCCCACCCACGCCCTGGAAGCTTCCTTTCCTCTTTCATTACTTCATTCTTTTCTGCTCTTGTCCTGTTGGCTCCCCTTCCTCCCTTGCCTCTTCATTCTCCTCCCATCCCTGGAAGCTTCCTTTCCTCTTTCATTACTTCATTCTTTTCTGCTCTTATCCTGTTGGCTCCCCTTCCTCCCTTGCCTCTTCATTCTCCTCCCATCCCTGGAAGCTTCCTTTCCTCTTTCATTACTTCATTCTTTTCTGCTCTTGTCCTGTTGGCTCCCCTTCCTCCCTTGCCTCTTCATTCTCCTCCCATGCCCTGGCAGCTACTGCCATGTCATGGTGTAAACTACATGCTCCAGCAACTTCATGGGTTCTCTTATGTTTCCTGAGAACCAACCAACCGCGCTTCACACCGTCCCCTGTGCATCCACCTGCTCCCAGTATTCTTCTCGCACTGCTCGACACTTGACGATGAGACTGACATGTTGTTCCAGGATATTGGTAACCACCTACCAACCTGTGCCATGCACCACCCAAGAAGAGTGAATGCCACAGAACAGTATACATGTACAGCCACTTTGTGGTCTTGTTCATAACTACTACCAACACAGACTGTTAACAGACATTCACAGTAACACAAAAGAAAGCTAAATTTAACATTCATATGTCTGTGCATTGCTAATATATTCGCAGAGTACAACCAACAACATGCAACTTTTCACAATTTATTTATTCCTGTAAGACACTGTACATGTTTCAGACTGTTTTCTGTCCATCATCAGGAGCTTAAAACTGCACATAAAGCATCAGCTATTTGTCAGACCGTTACTGCTACCTTCTGTTAGCCTGGACGGGATGGAACAGCCCATCCTGGCAAGCAGCAGGCTAGCAGCAGGTAGCAGTCATCCAGGCTAGCAGCAGATAGCAGTAATGGTCTGACAAATGCCCGACGCTGTATGTGCAGTTTTAAGCTCCTGATGATGGACAGAAAAACCGTCTGAAACATGTACAGTGTCTTACAGGAATTAATAAATTGAGAAAAGTTGCATCTGGTTAGTTGTACTCTGAGAATACAATAGAAAGCCAGAGAAATGGGATTGTTATGTCTACAGTTGTATGTTACAACACATCCCTGACTATGTGTTATGTGCTGTGAATTACTGTGTTAGTTTGTTGTGCACCATGACTTGCTGTGAGTTATGACCCACCAACTAAAAGTCCTGAACAGAATTACTCATACAGACAGCAGATTCCTAACGTCACGAAACACACTAACAGGCTTTCTGAGCTATGGCTTGCACACCTTGAATAGAATCCTTGTTGTACAGATACGTGATAACCTTAGAGTCATCGAATGCTATGAACACGTCATGTTCCTGTGGCTCGCAGTCCCAGAGAACACCACAGCAGCGTTGGGGGAAGTCAGGGATCTTCAGCATGTCATCTGTTGTCTGTAACAGCAGGTTTTGCTCGTTACAAGTAGCAACTTCACAGGACAGAACTGCTTTGCCAACAAAGACTGACCACAAAAACAAGCTTAAAAATACCTAACCTCAGTGACGATAATGATGATGATGATGGTGGTGGGGGTGGTGGTGATGATGATGATCGCCAAGACACAAATTTTTATACAGAAATTGACGTTGTTAAGTGGGACATGTTGATCTCAGAGCACGATATTGGAACCTCCTTCAGAATATTCCGAAAAGGTCAGATTTTTCAGCTCACAGGTTGAAATATTAACTTCTACCTCGGAATGTAGGTCACTCACTCTAATGATTAACTATGAATGAGCATTTAATGTTAGTCATCCCAAAGTGTTCATTCATACATATCAAGTACAATGTATCAGTCAAAACACGACAGTTTTATTACGTAAAACGCTATTTTAGGGCAACGTGTTTCGTCTCTGAGTCATCTTCAGGCCTTCTAGGGTACAGACCCAAGGTTAGCAATGTTTAAAGTGCTTTCTGGGATCCCAAACGCTTACAATAGGTAGGTATTGCAAAAGTACATGTGTAAGTAGTTTTACATATAATGGATTATACTCAAAAATTAAAATGTTTATGAATTTTTACTGTTTTCATTTTTAAGTATAATCCATTATATGTACAACTACTTACACATGTACTTTTGCAATACCTACCTAATGTAAGCGTTTGGGATCCCAGAATGCACTTTAAACATTGTAAACCTTGGATCTGTACCTACAGGGCCTGAAGATGACTCAGAGTCGAAACATGTTGCCCTAAAATAGCGTTTTATGTAATAAAACTGTCGTGTTTTGACTGATATGTTATACTTTATACGTATGAATGAACACCTTCCCTATGGGTGCAACCACCTCTGAAATGGATTCTCTACCTTTGCCAAGTGAGAGAAGGCCATGAAATTCAACATACACTGCATCTGATTGTACCAGATGAACAACATTCATGACATGAGATCTGAGATCTCATGGCTGTAGCTGTGAGAATTCATTGCTTCTGTGACATGATGCAGTGTCACTGGGTGAGTAGCTCCCAACGTGTCAAAATATGGCAGTGCCTTTGCATGGCCAAGGACACTCACCTGGTGACAGTATCACATCATGGAAGACCTGAATCCTCAGTATTAAATGAGGTTTTTCACTGCAACTGCAAGTTTTGTGTATGGATGGCTCTGACAAAGGAGTTATCTTACAAGCTGCTGAACTAGGAGTAGCCGTTAGTACACTCACTGGATTGTACACATATCCCTCACTCTTGTCATCCACAACAACAAGGTGAGTGCCCATCTGGTTAGCGTACAACTCACGGATACCAACGCTGTGACAGAAGTCTGTCACCATCTTCCAGTCTTCAAGAAAGAAATACTGAATGTGTCCCATCTGTCAACACAGTGAGGAGCAAAATGTTAATACCATGTACATAGCTACGCACATGCAAGGAATTAAAACATTTGAAATTCGTAGTATATATAGAAATCACCATGGGAGTGACCAGACTACTTGCTTTCTGCAATAAAAAGAAAATCCTGCATATTGCAGGCGTAAAATGCAGTGGGTCTGCTATAAGCTGGACGCCGTGCGTAACTGTGTCACCTACGCAAGATAACATCTACGAGCAAACCACTCACATCTGAGGCGTAGATCAAGAAGTCAGTTGTGAGAGCATGAGCAGTGATGTTTATGTCGTGCGATTGCTGGTCAGGGAACAATTTGGTTTCTCTGCCCTCGTTGCTAGAGTCTGGTGTCTCGATCTGAAACGACAAAGCCAGCGAGTCTCACAACATACACATTGTAGCAACTGCAACAATATAGCATTCTGTTCAGGAGATAAAGGTGTTGTAAATTATATATTCAGTCTTTTAAGTCAAAGCATGAAGATGGCTGCTACAAGCCAAAACACGTAGCTTTTTTCTGGTAAATGTTCATACAATAAAGTTGTGTTATACTACATTATAAAAAGCAATCCCATTACAGGCCTTGACAGGCCCTGAGGATTCCACGAGGTTGAGGCTCCCAGATTTCAAGACAATCGGCACATGAAGGCAGTGAGGTTGTCAGCCCTATGCACCGGCCACCTTTCCCCACCAGGAAAAATTCCTGGTACTCATGTCTATCAGTGGCTAAGTCGACCCCAGGGCCATAGTGTGGACAGAAGGATTATGTCAACGAAAAATTCCAATGACAACATCAGGAATCAAACCTGCGAACTTCCGGCTCATACCGCAGTGCCTCAACCAACTGCGTCACTGCATGCCCCAGACTACATTACACAACTCTATTAATTATTAGACCAATACACTACAGAGATGTCTCGCCTAAAAATTACGTATTCACTTTTTAATCACTCTGTACAAGAAGAAGAATTGTTAATAAAAATCCAACCAGATGCAACAGTATGCAGATATTTATTTACTGCAAAGTCACTCTACATGTTTCGGGTGTCAAAGCACCCATCATCAGGAGTACTAAAAACTGTAACCGCAGCC
>Ga0123352_10022472_pt1 | contig 10059 bp, 4 predicted proteins | sample TergutLab28metaG_FD_89700 | JGI IMG/M metagenome (GOLD analysis project Ga0123352, IMG submission 89700) | Labiotermes labralis P1 segment gut microbial communities from Petit-Saut dam, French Guiana - Lab288 P1 | ecosystem: Host-associated > Arthropoda: Insects > Digestive system > Gut ...
ACATACATACATACACACACACATACAAACATACATACATACATACACACACACACACATACATACATACACATACATACATACACACACACATATACATACATACACACATACATACATACACATACATACATACATACACACATACAAACATACATACATAACGACATGACAAATTTCCCTTATGCATATGAAACTTCTTTGTGGATGTCATCTAAATTCTTAATAACATTACAAAATTAGTTCGAAGTGTCAAGAAAACACGCCGCTTCGTTCGATGATAATAAGCCGTCGGCTGAGAAAAACATAAAAATTAGGAACAGAGAGGAAAAGGCGGGAAGGTCAAAAAAGAACACGAGGAGGTTAAGAAGACGGGGCGGATGAAGCAGAAGTGAGGTAGTGGAGCCTCTTCGCTCATGCTAATGAGGTCTGGGAGCGGACCGGTAGTTTTTCTGATATCGAGGATGTAATTAACATGACAATAGTCCACTCCATTTCAACCTGTCAAATGGAGAGGAGGGGCCACAGCACTAAACATATTATCAGATTCACTTCCAGCAGTTTTGTTTTGTTTTGACTGGGGGGAGGGGGAGGCGCTTTACTCTCAGTGCAATGAGCTTTGTCTTTTTTATCCACTACCAGCTTGATCCCAGTGTCTGTTCAGTAACGTATTCAGAGGTTTATGGTAGCTCAATAAAACAGTTTTATTGCAAGCTCTGCGGTTAGTGAGGTACAGAGTGTTTATGGATATGCTGCATTTAGGTTTTATCCATAGCAAAAGCGACGTCAGGGTCTTTTCCTTACGGCGTCCGAATATTTATGGGCAGTCGGTCCTTGTTGCAAGTACAGACTATTTTACTCCTTTCCCTTCTATGTGTACACAGAATATCAATGTTCATATACTGCCAATACAAATAAGATTTTGACAAATCTGAAAGGGAATAGAGGATCAACTTGCCCTTCCTTCTTGCTTCAATAGCCGTTTCAGGATTACAAATTGATAACTGGCCGATTCCAATGACCACGCGGTCTGCGACATGGGTCTGCGGTCGCTGCTCGCTTGTTGGGATTGCGGATTCGAATGCCGCCGGTTGCAGGAATGTCTGTTTGTTGTGAGTCTTGTGTGTTGTCAGGTAGAGGTCTCTGTGACGGGCCGAACCCCTCTCCAGGGGAGTCATACCGATGTGATGTGTGTGTTTGTGGGGGGGGGAGTCATGGAGCGTGATCAAGGGCACCAATGACCCTCTAAACCTACAGTGAATAAGTAGGAGATTTCAGACTGAAACGAAAGAAATAATAATGCTAATTTTTTCCTTTTTTGTGCCGAATTTTTAATTTGTTGGTATGCAATAATCTCAGCAACCCAGATTACGTAACATGTGTGACTGAGTAATGAATTGGAAAGGATGTGAAAGGAAACTATCGTGGACTATTTTTATGTTCTACCCAAAACTCTTGCTGTCTAAATGATCTGAATTTTTTTCTTGTGTTGAAAAATTATTTTAAAATTCTTTAAATTATTTGTAAATTGAAAGGCGAAGCACTAGATCGCTCAGTGTGGAGAACTCGATTTTGAAGAGGCTATGGACCTGTCGTAATAGTGGCTGTGCTGGATGAATGGTAACAATTCTTCTAAGATATATACCGGCTCTATTTTCTTCCTGAAGACTGAAGCAGTATTTTACACCAAGACAACCATCACGCTATTCCGCGTCGCAACTCACGAAACTGCGTCTTTTTTTCCAAAAGAAAAATGAAGTTTCTCCTCTAATCTTAAAATGTGTCATCTCCGTTGTGTTAGGTCAATAACACAAAGCTGTAGTATGTAGATATCTATATATACATACAGTCATGAACACAAAAATATTACATGTTTATTTAATCGCGTGATAGGATCATAAGATGAACACCTATGCATTCACATGATGAAGTACGGGTCAATATAAATGTTGGCAACTTTTACTAAACCCACGATTTATGATGTAAGACGAGATCTCATCTCCCATCCAAAATTACCACACATAATGTGTAGTCACTTAATAAGTTCTTTGGACAACCTGATATTGGCCTACATACAGGGCCGAAACATGTAGTTTTATATTATATATCGCTACTAATTGTAATATTGTTGTGTTCATGCCTGTATGTATATATAGATATATATACACTACAGCTTTGCATTATGTCTCTCCTCAATTTTTCTAGATATGAAGCTGATGGTGTCCCCAATTTTATGATAATTGGTAAGCCAGATTTTACAATATGACCTTGGTTCGTGTCAGTGTGTATAGTCGAAGTTCTCGTCAGACAAATCTTGTGATCAGTTGAACCAAAAATTCATTGAAGCTGACAAGACAAAGTCTCTGCTTCTTTCGCTTTTGTATTTTACAAGATTAATAGCGCGACTTTGTCTTGTTGACAGCAGTTGATAAGGAAACTTTAGTCCTCAGCCTGAAAATCTTCCACGAACAAATGCTTTATTAAGTGGTCTGCTGTTACATATGACCATACAATGACGCGTGTTTCATGAAACAGCATCAAGATCAGTGTCTAATGACTAATTATCCGTAACGATGACCATAAACATTACATTAGAAATGATACTTATACAGAGTATAAAATGTCTTTTGAAATAATTAAATTTGATCATCTTGGTTTTAGTTTTGTATCTATTTACATATTATAATATTCCTCACATTTTCTGTTTTTCCTAACCTTCCTGAATGATTTCATCCATTCCAATCCACTTAAACTTGCCTCAGAAAGCCGCCAAAGGACCCTGCATTCATCGTTGCTTTAGTTTGAGATCATTAAGAAATGTCATTTATTAGCACGTGGCTACTTCAAATACATGGCCAAGAATCAGAACCTTGAGGATATTGATTTCAGAAAAAATTATTGAGTGGGGTACGATATATACCACGGATCGGAATCTTAACCTCCATCTCCTAAATCTGATGGGCTGCAGGGAAAGAAATTTGGGCAGTAGTTTAGAAAGGAATTATTCCAGAACAATATTGTAAGTAAGGTTAGAATTACTTTTGTTTTGTATTATTTTTTCAAATACTGTCTTATTCAAATAAATATGTAGTACACAGCCCATTCAGTACACACATACACACATGCATACATGTACATATGTATATCAGTATGTATGTATGTATATATATATATATATATCCGGAGTTTTTTAATGTAATTAGCCATACCTGCTCTTTCCTTTGCTCACCACCTCCCTGGAGGTTGCCATCGTAGGCCGAAACGTGTAGGCGGGTGTCGTATATTTCAAAACAATTGTCTCTTTGTTGTTCTGCAGTTATTGGAATAAATGTTGTGAGCTAGTTTATAGCACGGAACATCGATAATGTTACATGTATATTGATATTGTTATTTTCCATTTATCATTTCTTATTTCCTTTATAAACATTAGCTATTAAACCATAGGGTATTTTAGCTGAATTAAGTAGAAAATTTAAAAATTCCAAAATTATTCCTTCGTGTAGAATCTGGAATTCCAAACGGCTTTTCAGAACAAAACTACGCAGAGGTTCTTGTATCCTGCATGTGTCACATGTCCTGTTCGCCCAATTCTTTTCATTTTATCATCCTAACAATAAGTCGTAAGAGCCGTCTTGACGTCTAGGTAAGAATATTGTCATAGCGAAAATTTTCCATCACCCCCCCCCCCACCGAGAATTTTCCATCACCCCCCACCCCTGAATTGCTGAATCTCCATAAGCATTTTTTGTATTTCACCGTCTCTTTTCGTTTATCAAACTGGACACTTAAAACTGACATAAAACCGCAGCATAACTTCATATTTTTGTATATTTCCTTTTATCTACGCTTATTACACTGCAATATAAAATACTATAAACCGCAAGCCAGCAATTATTCCTCGAATCTAATTTGTTCTTGTAAAATCCATTTAAAACTACCGGTTTTAGGAATAAGTGAGTAAGTATAATCTTGTACAACAGATACCGCTACTACTACCACTACTGCTACAGCCACACCTACCGATACTGCTACTGCTTCTTCTGCTAATAGTGCTGATTTACTCTTCCTTCTGTCAAATATATCATTCTGATTTTACTTGTTTGCAAGACATCATCATAATTTCGAAGTGTTTATTACGCTCTCTGTCAGCATTATACTTGTGTTCTGCACGTTGCGTGACGTAAAATGCAGGCTGTGTTGTTAACGCATCACGGGTAAGTCCCGTCCTTCCAGTATTGTGCTTCCGATAGAAAGTTACTTAAAATTTAAAGTGCTGATTAGTTTAAATTACCGCAAATTTGTGCCAAAGCATCTAAATTCAGTTCGCCTCAGTCCTTTGTATCAGTTAACATCCGTTTTGCGTGTAACTAAGACATTATATGATTGATGTTCTCCGAAGGCTAACATTAGAAGACATTTGTAGAACTGTAGATCCTATTTAAATGTAACATTTTAATTCAAATATTTGTTGCGTAGAGAATGCTGAATGAAAGCATGAAATAATTTATGGCTGTGTAATATATCTGTGATAAATCTGAAATAAATTACTGTGAAGCTCAAAAGACATGCAGACGTTTATTCATAACACAAACAAATACACATTTGACATAGTCACCTCTTAAACGGAACTAAAAACACACCAAACAGGGACCAGATACGTACAGGATCGAAGACAAAATTGGATGTTTGTGTGCAGAGTAAAAAACTGCAGCATATCGACGTACAACTTTTAACTATAATTAATGAAAACGCCGTAAAAATATTACTGTTTCATTGTTTTAATACAATACAATACATTTTTTATGAAACGTATGTACCATCGTAATCAAAAATTTAAGAAACATACGTATCAATAAAATACTACACGTCAGTCGTTAACATAACATTTTATTAATATACAATGGTATATATGACCGGGCGACATGTTTCGACCTAGTCGGTTGTCCTCAGGCCCTCCAAGAACACAGATCTAAGCGTTGTTTAGTTTTTCTGCATTATGGGATCCCAGTGCTTACAAGTTTCAATAGTGAAGAGTATATAAGCTTTAGAAATTGAGCTTATTGTGTGATGGTGTCAGCTTAAAGTTAGAGATTTATCAGATCTGGCAGTATATTAAAAACACTGTATAAAAAGATGACATAAAAATTATTTTAGTTTTATAAGTTGTCCGGGAAGTTGGTGTGTTAAAATGTATTATATTAAACAACAATAAATATATATAAAAAATACATTAAAAAATATAAAAACAGCTTTTAGTTTCTGGTTATTCAGAATGTGAACTGTGGATCTGTTTTTCTTGGAGGGCCTGAGTATGACCGAATAGGTCGAAACATGTCGACCGGATATATATAGCATTGTATATAAATAAAATGCTGTGTTAACGACTGACGTGTAGAACTTTAAAAAAAAATACGTATGTTGACACCAGCTGGATGAATGTTGTAATATAGCAGGAATTATATCTGTAATGTTTTGTGTTTTATCAGGTTTAAAAACGTTGGTATAAAGGTCGATAAATTTGACGTAAATAACACCGAAAATGTAGGAGCAACATAAGATTATATTTTTGTGTATTCTTTGTTGTTATGAAAGAATAATTTTGAAAAGATGCACGGAATAAACAGTATCAAAATGCGATACGCAATATCGACATCATGGATTTGTAAACAATATAACGTAAACTGTAATACCGCCTACATTTAAATTAAAGCGTGGGATACTAACAGCGATTTGAACTGTAGACTTCCAGGTACGAACCTGGAGTATTCTGATTCAAGGAGACCAGCCGAGCCAATGGCCATTGAGGGGATGGGGTGCATGCACGGCAGATGCTCAGTCGCGTGCCGAATCGAGGGACAGGTGCTGCTATCACCTGCTCCTGTCACCTATCTGACCAGTGCTTTTGTTAATGCATATACTTCAGCACTGCTATGAACCCACACAGAGTATGTAGGCGCCTGTGCATTAGAATGCATGTCACTGTTGGTCTGTCACAAGTTGGCGTTCAAACTGTGGCCTCTGAGCCATCTTGAGACAGACTCCGTTTTAAAACACCCAGATTCCTTTCTCTGTACAAAACCCAATCAATCTGAAAAATTTATCTGTTATTCCTTAATACCTTCAAACAATCCAGGGACAATACTTAAAACAAAGCTGCTTCCGAAGATTCAACTGTTCTGTTGTATGACCCCGTGTAGTATGACCCCATGTTGTATGACCCCACTTTGTATGACCCCATGTTTTATGACCCCATGTTGTATGACCCCACTTTATATGACCTCATGTTGTATGACCCCATGTTGTATGACCCCACTTTGTATGACCCCATGTTGTATGACCCCATGTTTTATGACCCCATGTTGCATGACCCCACTTTATATGACCTCATGTTGTATGACCCCATGTTGTATGACCCCATCTTTTATGACCCCATGTTGTATGACCCCACTTTATATGACCCCACGTTGTATGACCCCATGTTTTATGACCCCAATTTGTATGACCCCACGTTGTATGACCCCATGTTGTATGACCCCATGTTTTATGATCCCATGTTTTATGACCTCATGTTGTATGACCCCAATTTGTATGACCCCACGTTGTATGACCCCATGTTGTATGACCCCATGTTTTATGACCCCATGTTTTATGATCCCATGTTGTATGAATCCACGTTGTATGACCCCATATATTTTAACAAATATTTTTCACCTTCTACAAACTATAAAGCACAAGAGTCTATTATATACAGTTGTTTCAATATACGACCTTACTTGATCAATTTTAAACCAATTTCCTATACAATCTATTAAATACAGCGGTTTTAATATACTACCATATCTGATAATGTCCAACTTTTTAAGCTAAAACCGTTACATAATAAGTTCAATATACACAAGCTTATGTACTTTACAATTTTGTAACGAAAGAGTTGTAAGCATTTGGGATCCCACAATGTAGTAAAACATAGACAGCTGTTGGATCTGTTTTTTTGGAGGGCCTGAGTATGACCTAACAAAGGTCGAAACATGTAGCCCTGACTAATATACTTTTTTTATTGTATATTAAATAAAATGTTGTGTTATTGACTGACATATTTTATTTATAAACAAATATTTACTGGCCTTTCAGAAGATCGTGATACCATCAGATTAATGGTGTTAGGGCCTAGAATTTTGAGGCAGCAAGCTTGCTCGGGATATCAGTGATTGTTTACCATTGTCGGAACTAAATAAAAATTTGGGCAACAATTTCGAGTCCTGTCGCCGCCCTTGGGAAGGCAAAAACCGCCTAAATCAGAGGATAATTTTGAGTTTTATATTTTGAATTTTTCTCCCGCTCAGAACGCTTCTTGCATAGTATTCCCAGCAATTACAAGTGTCATGTAATGTGGCATCGATGTAGCTACTGTGAACATTTTCGTGATTCGGATGGCAAGACAATTGTGGATGTGACAAGACAGAAACAGGTTCCACCGCATTCTAAATCCGTCGTGCTGTCTTGCCATTCATCAAGTTCTGTTTTATTGACAGTATCAGTACTTCCCACTGTGTCTTTACCTTGTCACAACGCACTGAATCCTTCTGGCAGGCCATTACGAGTCAATAGAACAATGATTTTACAGACTCATCAAAATACATTTTTGAGCTTGCACAGCGGTGCAGCTGAGGCTTCCCATCTTCTGAGATATGGCGCTGCATCGCGTAGTAAAGGAAGCCCGAAGATCTGAAAGAAAGTACTAATGCTTTCAAGAGGCAATTCTTGATCTAGAGTTACAGTTGGACTTAGATCTAGACCCTATATTTAAGATCTATCGACCTTTTAAAGTGAAGGCAGGACGTTATTTCCAAACGTCGGAATTAGGTTACGCCACGGTACAGTCTCGTATCACCACTGCAAAAACCTTATAAATCTCTTTTGTTGAGTCTGTAAAACATTCTCAGAAGAATGGAATCGTCAGCAGACGGGCTTGGAAACATTTAGCTCAGGCGATAATGTATGGCGAGGTTATGTCGTTGTTATTGTTGATGATGATTATGTTGTTGTTGTTGTCGTTGGTAGTAGTGTTGTTGTTTTTGCTGGTGTCTTTGTTTTCTAACATTCCAATCTCTAAGATATGACGCCCTGTACATTACTACATTTACCAATGCTTAGGTGAAATATCGTGTCTTTATCTTGGGCCAGATTTTCGGAGCAACTTGCTGCCTCGCGGTCTAAATCGTGGGTCTGCGGCCGCTTGCTTGTAGGGACCGTGGGTTCGAACACCGTCGGGGGCATGGGTGTCTGTCTCTTGCGATTGTTTTATGTTGTCAGGTAGAGGTCTGTGCGTCAGGCCGATCGCTCGTCCAGATGAGTCCTGCCAAGTGTGGTGTGTCTTCAGTATGATCGCGATAATGAGGAGATCCTGACCTACTGGCGACTGACGTGTCATGGACGGAAAAAAAAATCCGATTACTGCTACTCTTGCTATTACCACAACCACTACAGCTACTACTACTACTACTACTGGTGCTGCTGCTACCACTACTATTAATACTAGTGCTGCTGCTACTACTACTATTATCACTATTACTGCTGCTACTACTACTACTAGTACTAATACTGATGCTGCTGCTACTCCTACTAATATTACTACTATTAATACTACAGCTGCTGCTACTATTACTACTACTACTAGTACTACTACTACTACTACTGCTACTACTAACACCCACTACTGGTGGTGCTGCTACTACTACTAGTATTACTACTATTAATATTAATACTACTGCTGCTAGTAATACTCTTATTATTACTATTGCTACTACTACTACTATTACCACTACTCCTACTCCTACTCCTACTACTACTACTAACACTGCTACTACTACTACTAGTACTTCTACTACTACTACTTCTACTACTACTACTACTGCTACTGCTACTCCAACTATTTATACACTATTGTTGTCACTAGTCTTTCTGTGTATATTGCTAAACCCCGATATGCGTGTTTCCTCCACGGTAAACAGAGGGCAAAGAGTCACGGAAACTGAAAATAAAATTTTCCGACAAAAAGTGCAGTTCATATAATTTAACAAAAAAAAACTAAAATGAAATGTTCTCTCTTCAAAAGTATAACCTTGGTCAAGTATCTGTACCCATACAGTTCCATCGTTACATAAATTCTCCATTATGCACAGGACATATAGATTGGAGTCAAGAGTTTCTCCTACTGACTTTAAGAGGCGGTGAGAGTACGTTGACTTCTTGTGGACCTGAGATGGAGTACATTGGGCATATACTGACGCATACTTAAATATCAGGGGTTACAAACGCTTTGTTCGAAGCCATATTTGGCTAACTAGTCTGCTGAAGATATTGGATTAGATGCAGTCTCTAAAATGTAACAGGTCTACATTGTTTAAATTTAATGTTTTGTTGACCGTGCATCGTGAAATATCCTTGCAATGGGAAGCAACAGGTTGCACTATTTACTTTAAATTTATTTCAATAATTAACTTCTACATGTTTCGAGCAGGCTTACTGCTCATCATAAGCAGGTACTATTTTGTATATACAGCAGTTGGTATATGTCATGCGTTTATGTTGACTGGCTGTTGGCAGGATCCCGTTCCGGTTAAAAGCCAGTCAACATTAACAGGCCTACAGTGTGTTTATAAAGATATTGCCTCTAGAATTTCTGAAAACTTTATGGAGGTCGTCGACTTCGGAAACGTGTAGGTCCAAAGGCCTACACGTTTACAAATATTCTGGAAGACTTGGAAGTTTCTTATATTACTGGATGAACAGCAAAGGCACTGGCAATCTGCGAAACTCTGTGTACACGTTACACACACACACACACACATACACACACCACACACACACATACACACACACCACACACACATACACATACACAGACCCACACACATACACACACCACAAACACACATACACACACATACATACACATACACACACACCCACACACACACACATACACACACACAGACACACACACATACCCACACTCACACACACACACCACACACATACACATACACACACCCACAC